>Ga0233425_10000239_pt1 | contig 144416 bp, 111 predicted proteins | sample Watercolumn_Towu_2_FD_181712 | JGI IMG/M metagenome (GOLD analysis project Ga0233425, IMG submission 181712) | Freshwater microbial communities from Lake Towuti, South Sulawesi, Indonesia - Watercolumn_Towuti2014_140_MG | ecosystem: Environmental > Aquatic > Freshwater > Lake | place...
CGTGCGGAGGAAGTGGAGCGAGGCGTAGCCGTCGATCGCTGCCGGACGTTCGTCGTCCACGGTCTCTGCGACGACGAGGTGATCGAACTCGGGGAGCACGCGTGGGAGGTCGTCACGATCGCGACGAACGTTGCGCCACCACGTCGCACGCACGACGCCCGGATGGCCCAGTAGCACCTCGGCCCGCGCGGCGCAGTCGTGTTGAGGCGCGTCGGTCATCTCGAGGTACAGCCCCGGGTTGGTGCGATCCTCCACGAAGCGCGACGCTAACCCCGTGCCGACCGACAACGCTCCGCCGCTGTCCGCGATCGTTCCGGTACCCCAGGTCGCCGGACGATTGGCGCTTCCGCCGTTCCTCGCGAGGCTCGTCGCTGCCAACCGCGCCGCGGGGATCCCGCGACTGCTGGAGCGCCTCGACGCGCACGGGGTGATCGCGAACTTCACCGCGCCCCCTGCGGCACGGCAGGGGCTGTGGTTCACCGACTCGGATCTCTACAAGTGGATCGAGGCCGCAGCCTGGGCCGGTGACGTCGGCGAACTCGAACGCGTCGTCGAGGCAGTGCTCGGCGCGCAATCTCCCGACGGGTACCTCAACACGAACTTCGGACGCGACGGACAACTGCCTCGCTGGCACGACCTGTCGTGGAGCCATGAGCTCTACTGCGCCGGCCACTTCGTGCAGGCCGCCGTGGCCCGGTTCCGGTCGCAAGGTCGCTCGGATCTCCTCGACGCGGCAGAGCGGTTCGCCGACTGCATCGCGCGCGAGCTGCCTGCCGGAGCACGGGATCGTCACCCGGTCATCGAGATGGCGCTCGTCGACTTATACCGCGTCACCGGCAAGCCTCGTCACCTCGACCTCGCGGTCGACCTGGCTGACCGCGTCGAATGGCGCGGTTGGGATCGGCTCGAGGGCCACGCGGTGTGCGCGCTCTACTTCGCGAGCGGCATGACCGACCTCGCAGTCGAAACCGGGGACGCGGCCCGTGTCGCCGCGGTGAGGCGCTGGTACGAAGCGTTGCTCGCCGAGTCGGTCTACCTCACCGGCGCGGTCGGAGGGCGCTGGGTCGCCGAGGCAGTCGGCGAGCCCTATGAACTCCCGCAGGCGCGCAGCTACACGGAAACCTGCGCGGCCGTCGCCGCGATCCAGTGGCACGAACGGATGCATCGACTGACCGCCGATCCGCGCGCGCTCGAGTGGCGCACGATTACGCTGCACAACGCGTTCGCGGCCGGCGTCGGCGAAGGCGGTGACGAGTGGTTCTACGCGACGCCGCAGGCGACGTCGTGTCGGGCTGAGCCGCATCCGTGGATCGGGGACCGGATGCCTGCCGACATCGCCGGGCCATTGCCGCTGCGCCGCGCGCCTTGGCGTGACGTCACCTGTTGCCCGCCCAACGCGGCGCGGCTGCTCGCCGCGTTGCCGCACTCCCAATTTCCCGTCGTCGTGCCCGACTCGGCGCCGAGTGATGCTCAGTGGGTCGAGGCGAATCACCGCGTGGAGTCACTTCGGGGCGCGGTGGCGTTGTCGCGCGAGCCGTTCGTATATTGCTTCGAACAAATCGACCAGCCGGACGGAATCGACGTGCGCGACATCGCCGTCGACGTCGACGCGCCGGTCGTCGAGACGACGGTCGACGGTCTTGACGTCGTCGCGCTTCGGGTTCAGGGCTTCGAACTGCGCGCCGACTCGCTCTACCGGCCCCTCACCCGCGGGCGGGCATGTGAGTTCGTCGCGATTCCGTACCCCTCGTTCGCGCGACGCGGCCCGTCGCCGATGATCACGTGGGTGAGTCGGGCACCGGTCGGCACAACAACTGGCTGACGCCGCTCGCGAGAAGAACGCGATCGTCGTTCCAGACACGGATGTGCGCGCCGATCAGACCCTGTGCGGCACTCGGCGAGTGGCCTTGCATGAACAACCACTCCGCGGCCGTGTCGATGCGGTGAAACTCGCACGCGATGTCAATGCTCGGCGCCATGATCGACGACTGATTGTGGTACGCCTGCACCGCCGGCCACGAACCAAGGTCGACCAGGATCAGCAGCCGACAGGCGTCCAGCCAGCGATCAGCGAAGGTGGCGGTCGGGAGGAACCGGAGCCACTCGTGCCACTCGGGGGGTGCGTCACCCGTCGTTCGTTCGAGCCAGTCGTCGCGCCATGCCGGCGGTCGCGCCTCGAGGTTGCCCCAGAACCGATAGCGCGACACCGATTCCTCGCCGCGCGCGGCAAGCCGCTCTTGTTGTGTCGGACAGTCGCGCCAGTGCGGCACGTCGGGCATCGCCGCATCGTGGTGGTCGAGGCCGGCGAGTTGGTCGGTGACGCCCCAGACGAGCGCGTCGAACAAGGCGCGACCACCCTGGCTGATCGTCGCTCGAACCGATCGCGCGGTCTTGGCGGCGCGCCGAGTTTCGCAATGGATCTCGATGTCCTGATCGAAGTCTCCGACACCGAGATAGTGACCGACGATGCTCGCCGGACGGGGGAGCGCGCAATGAGCCCCCGCGGCTCGCAACGCGTACGCCGCGAGGTAACCGCCCATCGGGCCCCAGATCTCCCAATCCCGCGACATCCGCGCGGCATAGCGGCTCTCACCGAGCGCGCGAAGTTCGGTGTCGATTGCGAGGTCCCCCATGGCCGCGGACCCTAGAGCAGTTGGCGACGCATGCCCGACCAATATCGCCGCGGGCAACGCGGTTGCGAGCGGCACGCCCGGATGGTGATCATGTCGGTGGGTGGCGGAGATGGAACGACTTCGGGCGGGTGACCGAAAGGAAGCCGAGCGGCGAAAGCGACGCACCGAGGCCCGTGTCCTTGACGCCGGTCCAGGCGAGCGCGGGGTCGAGGTAGTCGCAGCGGTTCAAGAACACCGTGCCGGTCTCGATGCGATCGCCGAGGGCGAGCGCTGCGTCGCTGTCGCGCGACCAGATCGCCGCGGTGAGGCCGTAGTCGGAGTCGTTCATCAACGCGATCGCCTCGTCGTCGGAGCGCACGCGCTGGATGCCGATCACCGGCCCGAACGACTCTTCGCGCATCACTTTCATCGAGTGGTCCACGTCGACGAGCACCGTCGGCGCGAGGTAGGGCGTGCCCGGGGCCGAGGCGTCGAAGTCCGCCTCGCCGACGAGCACCCGCGCGCCTGCGGCGACGGCATCGGCGATCTGACCTCGTACGAACTCCGCCGCGGCGACGTTCACCATCGGACCGATCGTGGTCGTGTCGTCGCGCGGATCGGCGAGTACATAGCTGCGTGTCAACTCGACGAAGCCTTCGACGAAAGCGTCGTACACGGCATCGGAGACGTAGATGCGTTCGATCCCGCAGCACGACTGTCCTGCGTTGAAGAAGGCGCCGTCGACGTTCTCGGCAATGGCGAACTCGAGGTCGCAGTCGGCACGGACGTATGACGGATCCTTGCCGCCGAGTTCGAGTCCCGTGCCGACGAATCGCTCGCGTGCGGCACGCTGGATCGCGTGCCCGGCCTCGACCGAACCGGTGAACGCGACGAACCCGACTCGTGGGTCGTCGATCAGCCGGGCGATGTCGTCGTGGGTTGCGTGGATCGCCTGAAAGACACCGTCCGGCAGGCCCGCCGCGCGGAAGGCGTCGGCGTAGCGCTCCGCGCAGAGCAGCGTTTGGGTTGCGTGCTTCAAGACGACGCTGTTGCCCGCCAGCAAGGCTGGAACGATCGTGTTCACCGACGTCAGGTAGGGGTAGTTCCACGGAGCCACAACGAGCACGACGCCGACCGGTTCGCGCCGGATGAACCGGGTGAACCCGTCTTTGGGCGGCGCGGCCGCGTCGGCGAGGGCGTCGGGCGCAATCCCCGCCATGTGCCGCGCCCGTTCTTGGAAGCCGCGGGTGATCTCGAACGGCGTGTGCGCGACTGGGCGCCCCATCTGCACGGTGAGTTCGACCGCGAGCTCATCGACGTGACCGCAACACCACCCGACGGCGCCCTCAACCATTGCGGCGCGCTCGGCGAGCGGCACCGCGCGCCAGTCACGCTGCGCCGCGGCAGCGCGTTCCACGGTCGCCGTCCGCGCCGCTTCGGACACGGTCTCGCGTTCGGCGACGATCGAACCATCGATCGGGGACACGATGCGTTGAACGGCCATCGCCGCATTCTCGCCGATCCGCAGCGCAGGTTCCGAAGGCCGCGTGGGGGGCCGAGTGCTCGTGCCCGCGCGAAACCGCGTTGCCGGCGGCCCGGAGCCGCCCTGAATCGGCGCGGCCCGACGTCGGGGACGCCGGCAGCGGGTACCAGTCGGCTCGCAGTGGTTGCCGGGCGATTCCTAGAGTGACGTCGATGTCAGGTTCCGACCGTGCCGTCCCGGCGCCGGGCCAGGCGGCGCTGGTCGCGCCGAACGCCGCCGCGCTCCTGCGCCGCAATGCGACCGATCCGGACGTTGCGAGCCGTCCGGCGATCCGATTCGGAGATCGCGTCTGGACACACGGCGAGTTCTTCGCCGAGTCGTGCCGCTTCGCGCGGTTGTTCGCCGAGCGGTTGCCCGCGATGGGGCCGCGCCACGTCGCCGTCCTGCTCGACAACACACCCGACTACCTGTTTGCCTTCGGCGGGGCCGCGCTCGTCGGTGCAGCCGTCGTCGGCCTGAACCACACGCGTCGGGGTGAGCATCTTCTCGTCGACATGCGGCACACCGACTGCTCGCTGCTGCTCGTCGAACCGCGCCACCTGCCGCTCGTCGACGACGTGCGTGCCGATCTGCCGCCGACGCTCGTCACGCGCCGTTTCGAACTCCCCGAGTTGCCCGAAGCGGGAGCCGGGGAACACGAGTCACCAGCCTGCGAACTGTCGGCCGCGCTCGATGCACTGAGTGACGTCTCTGACCCGGGTCATGAGCCGAGCGTCGACGACCGCTGGGCTCTCATCTTCACGAGCGGGACGAGCGCCGCGCCCAAGGCCGTCATCTGCACGCAGCGCCGGCTGCTCGTCACCGGGAACCGCATGGCGCTGATGCTCGAACTCGGTCCGCATGACTGCGGGTACGTGTGCATGCCACTGTTCCACTCGAACGCGATCCAGGTGGGCTGGGCCCCGTCGTTGGTCGCCGGTTGTGCTGTTGGGTTGGCCCGACGGTTCTCGGCGAGCGGTTGGCTTCCCGATGTCCGCCGCTACCGGGCGACCTACTTCAACTACACCGGCAAGCCGCTCGCCTACCTGAACAGCACCCCGGAGGCGGCGGACGACGCCGACAACCCGCTGCGCGTCGCCTTCGGAAACGAGGGTTCGCCCGAGGTGGTCGCCGCCTTCGCGCGCCGGTTCGCGGTCGACGTGATCGATGCCTACGGCGCGACCGAGGGTGGGATCGCCCTGAACCGCCGCCTCGGCGACCCGCCGGGCGCGCTCGGTATGCCTCCGGAGTCCGTCATCGTCGTCGATAGCGACGGTGAGGAACTCCCACGAGCAGCAATCGATCCCCAGGGCCGACTGACGAACGCGACCGAGTGCGTCGGCGAGATCGTCAACACCGCGGGGAGCGGGCCGTTCGAGGGGTACTACGGCAACGCCGAAGCGACCGCGTCGACCACCCGCAACGGCTGGTACTGGTCGGGCGACCTCGGCTACAAGGACGCCGCCGGCTTCTTGTACTTCGCCGGCCGCAACGCCGACTGGATCAGGGTCGACGGCGAGAACTTCCCTGCCGCGCCGATCGAAGAGGCGCTGCGCGCCGCGCCGCGTGTCGTGCTCGCGGCGGTGTACGGCGTGCCCGACGCGCAGGCCGGCGATCAGGTCATGGCCGGACTCGTGCTCGACCAGGACAGCGGCCGCGGCGCGACAGTCACGACCGCCGCCCCCGGCTTCGATGGGTCGGGCTTCGCCGCGTGGCTCGACGCGCTCGTCGCGATCGGACCGAAGTGGCACCCGCGCTACGTCCGGATCCTGCGGACACCGCCGACGACCGGGACCAACAAGATCGTGAAGCGTACGCTGGTGCACGAGAAGTGGCGTTCCGATCGATGTGGCGGTGACCCGATCTTCGTGCGGCCGCGCGGCGAGGCGGGGTACCGGCCCTTCGGTCCCGACGACGAGGCGGCGTTGCGTACCGAGTTCGCGGCCAACGCCCGTGAGCGGTTCTGGGATCTGTGAGGCTCGGCCCGGGCTGGGCTCGGCGCACCGAAACCCCTGAAACCCGTCTCTGTGCGCGTACGAAGTGGCTGCTAGCGTTTCTTGTGCGCCCCGCGACCCTGCGGGACGGCCCGGCGTTACGTGCCGGTGTGGTTGAAAGAAAGCACAGGCAAGGTCAATGCCCACTGGCACCGTGAAGTGGTTCAACAGCGAGAAGGGGTTCGGGTTCATCGCACAGGAGGGTGGCCCCGACGTGTTCGTGCACTTCTCGCAGATCGAGATGCAGGGTTACAAGAGCCTCGACGAAGGCCAACAGGTCGAGTTCGAGATCGGCGATGGGCCCAAGGGCCCGCAGGCGCAAAAGGTACGCCCCGCCTGAGACTGGTGCCTCGAGCGCCGCTCGAACGCCAACGCTCCATCACAACGGCCGGCCCTTCCGGGTCGGCCGTTGCGCGTCAGCTCAGCGACGCCACCTGCCCAAGCCGCTTCTGTGTGCGGTTCGCGGGGATCGTGCGGTCGCTTGAACCCCGGTTTGTTGGTCGTTCTGGTTGTCCTGGCTACTGGATCGGTGGCAGAAGCTGTGGGTGTGATCAGTGCAGCGCCGCGAGGACCTCGTCGATGGGTGCATGGTCGGTGCTGTCGCGGTCGAGGTGCTCGTAGGCGATGTGGGCGCCGCCTCGGCCCCCGTCCGGCCGGATCACGAAGGTCGCACCGAGTTGAGTGACGCGCTTGCCGGCCTTGTGGATCCGAAAACCACGCTGGCGTGTCTCTCGCGTCGCCGCGAAGGTGCGGGGGTGGAACAGGCCAAGGAACGAACTGGTCTTCACCGCGGCCGCGTTGGCCGCCGCGGCGTCGTCGTCGACGAGCACCGGATACGGGATCGACTCCTCGCTGACGAACGCCGACGCGTAGCGGGCGTCGCCGGTCCCCACCGCGATGACCTCGGCACCCGTCGCAGCGATCTGCGGGTAGACGTCGCGCAACTGCGCGGCATGCTCGCGGCAGTGCAGTCAACCGAAGTGGCGCAGGAACACGAGCACCACCGGTCGTTGTGCCCATTCGGTGCCGAGGCGGCGACCCGTCCCGGTGTGGTCGGTCAGGGTGAGGTCGCTGAGCGCAGCCAGATCCATGTGCGCCACACTACGCACGTGACCGTGCCGCCCGCACCTACCGGTCGTGCGTCTTCGGACGTCGTTCCGGGCCGCGCCGACGAGGCGGCAGGCGAGAGTCGCGCCGCCAACGCCGGCCGGCGATTGGCGTTCGTCACGGGAGCGAGTCGCGGGATCGGCAAACAGATCGCCATCGCGCTGGCGGCGAATGGTCATGACGTCGTCATCACCGCGCGCACGGTCAACGAGGGCGACCACATCGATGAGCGCAGTGGCCTGGCGTTGCCCGGCAGTCTTGCGACGACCGCGGACGCGTGCGAGCACCACGGTGCCGCGGTCATGCCGTTACCGATGGATCTGCTCGACGACGCCTCGGTGGACAATGCCTGCCGGCTCACACTCGAGCTGTGGGGACCGCCCGACGTGATCGTGAACAACGCCATCTACCAGGGTGAGGGGACGGCGAGCCGGTTCCTCGACACGCCGATGGACGCGCTCGAAAAGACGTTTCACGGCAACGTGCTCGCGCAGTACCGGATCATCAAACGGTTCGTGCCGGCGATGATCGACAACGGTGGCGGCGCCATCGTCAACGTGGTGTCGGCGGCTGGGATGATCGATCCGCCGGCCCCGGTCGGCGAGGGCGGGTGGTCGCTCGCATACGGCACCTCGAAGGGCGCGCTGTGCCGTGCGACGGGCACCTTGGCGCTCGAACTCGGGCCAGTCGGCGTGCGCGTGTTCGGACTCGAGCCCGGTCTCGTCTACACCGAGCGGATGCTCGCGGTGCACGGGGAGGAGTTCCGCGCCGCCGCGGGCGGGACCGGCACGACCCCCGACGTCATCGGGAGGCTCTGCGCCTGGCTCGTGAGCGACCCGGCGGCAGCACACTTCGTCGGCAAGAACGTCCACGCCCAACCGCTGGCCGCGAAGCTCGAGATGATCTGACGCGCCATCCGGGTCACCGGTCACGGCATCACCGGGTCATCGGGTCATCGGGTCACCCGGTCACGAGGCTCGTTACTGCTCCCGCCGACGTCCGCGCCGCGCGCCTGGATTCGCGACATTCCGGGCCGATCAGGACGGGTGAGGAGGAGGGCTCGCGGGCGGACTCGGCGCGTCCGGCGACCGGAGCGGACGCGGGACGAACGGCCGTGGCAACGGCGCGCGGCCCGGGTGGTCTCGGTCGCGGTGGTCGCGGTGAGCACCGTGGCGCCCGCGTTCTGGTCGATGCAACAGGCTGCGGCCGCGCCCGACACGACGGCGCCGACGGTCGAGGGGCTCGACCTGGCTCCGGCGAGCGTGTCGACTGCGGCGCGCGCCGCGCTCGTGAGCGCAACGCTGCGGGTCCGCGACGATCTTGCCGGGATCTCGTCGGGCGGCCCCGTCGCGCTCACCGAGGTCCGACTGGTCTCTCCCGGTGGCCAGCAGGTGGTGCGCGGTTGGTTCTCTCAGGCGAACAGGATCTCGGGCAATGCACTCGACGGGACCTATCGCGCCCAGATCCTCGTCCCGCAGTACAGCCAACCCGGACGTTGGGCGGCCGAGGTCACCACCTGGGACCAGGCAGGCAACGACAGGACGTATACCAGTGCGGCGTTGGCGGCGCAGGGTTTTGCCAACGGGTTCGAGCAAACGGGCGCGGGCGACACCGCTCCGCCATCGGTCGCGGCGTTCTCGGTGTCGCCGGCATCGGTCGACACTGGGCTCAGCGCGCAGACGATCTCGTTCTCGGTGCGAATCACCGATGACCTTGCCGGCGCGTCGGCGGGGATCACCGCGGCGCCGTCGCAGGTGACGATGCGCGGCCCGACGGGGACCCACACGATCTCGGCAACCTTCGGCGTCTCGCAGCGAGTGAGTGGCAGCAGCCGCGACGGCGTCTACGCAACGTCGGTCCGGCTCTCGCAATGGTCGGAGCAAGGAGTGTGGACCGTCGAATCGTTGATCGTGCGCGACAACGTCGGCAACGCGCGCACGCTCGGCGCGGCCGACCTTGTCGGCGCCAACTACGTCACCACCTTCACTCAACTCGGCGCGGGTGACATCGTGGCACCGCGATTCCGGAACTTCACGATCACACCGACCGCGGTCGATGCGACCAGCGGGCCTGCGATGATCGTGTTTCGCGCTCGGCTGACCGACGATACGAGCGGCGTGGCGGCCGGCATCGCCGACACGTCGAGCGAAGTGCGTTACACCTCGCCATCGGGGACACAGCACGTCATCGCACAGTTCGGCAGCGCGCAACTCACCAACGGCGACGCTTTCGACGGCTGGTACGAGTTCGCGACGACCATCCCGCCCGGCGCCGAACAGGGCGCGTGGACCGTCTCGTACGCGCGGCCGGTCGACGTCGCCCACAACGCCGTGCTGCTCGACGCGACCGAGTGGGCCGCGTCCGGATTCCCGGTGAGTTTCGACGTTCGCAGCGACGGCACGCCGAGCGCACCGACGAGCGTGCACGCCGTCGAATCCGGCTCGACCGGAGCGACGGTCAGCTGGCTCACTCCCGAGATCGCGGGCGCCGGCCCGATCACCGGATACGGCGTCACCGTCCACCGCGCCGGCGCCGAGCTCAGCGGCACCGACGACGTCACGTTCGACGTCGACGGCGCGTCGAACCGTGCCACGATCGACGAACTCGTCGTCGGCGTGACGTACACGTTCACGGTGCAGGCCCGCAACGACGCCGGGGTGGGCGCGCGCTCCGCGCCGAGCAACCCGATCACCGTCGGCGGTGTGGCCGACCTCGAACCGCCCGGCCTCACCGCGCTCTCGATCAGTCCGGTGGTCGTGCAGACGACAAGCGGACCCGCGACCGTCGCGATCGAGCTCGGCGTGAGCGACGACGCCAGTGGCGTCGTTCGAGACGCGCCCTTCGCGACGCTGACCTTCGCACCGCCACCACCACCGAGCGACCCGGACCTCGACGAGAACGGTGCCGTCATCGTCGCGAATCGCGAACCCATCCAGGCGTTCGTGTCGCTCGCCGACCTTGTCACCGGTACGACGCTGAGCGGCTCTTATCGCGCGCAACTCACGGTCCCGGGCGGCAGCGAACTCGGCAACTGGACGCTCTCGTCGGTCACGATCCGTGACGCCGCCGGACGGACACGGGCGATCACGACTGCGGAACTCGTCGCGTCGGGCCGTCCGACCGTGATCCGTGTCGAGGCCGCCCTCGCACCGTCGGCGCCGCGGACGCCGAGCGCCACCGCGGGTGATTCGAGCGCGACCGTGAGCTGGCTCGCGCCCGTCGACGACGGTGGATCGCCGATCACTGCGTACCGGGTGACATCCTCGCCCGGCGGCATCACCGTGGCGAGCGACCCGAACGCGACGTCGGTCGTCCTCCCCGGCCTGATCAACGGCGTCAGCTACTCGTTCTCGGTCGTCGCCGTGAACGCGGCAGGTGAGAGCGAACCGTCGGTGCCGTCGAACTCGGTGACGCCCGGGGCGCTCGACGAGACACCGCCGATGCTCGCGGGCTTTTCGATCGAGCCACGCACGCACGTGCTGGATGGAGCGACCGAGATCGTCACGATCGAGGCCCGTCTCGTCGATGCGATGTCCGGTGTCGCCGATCAAGCGCCGCTGTCGTCGCTGACGATCCTCGATCCGAACGGCGACGCGTTCGCGACGCTCGAACTCGGGCCGGATCAGCGCGACGGAACGGTCGAGGATGCGCGTTATCGCGTCGAGCTCAGCATCCCCGCCGACGCGCTCGCAGGGAGATACGAGATCGGTGGCGTGGTGGTGCGCGATCGCGCAGGCAACCAGGCAACGCTCGCCGGCGACGCGCTGCTCGCGGCGGGATACCCCGACGACTTCACGCTGATCGTGGCACCACGTGTCCCTTCGGCCCCGAGTGAGGTCAGCGCGACCGCAGGTGATGGGGAGGTTGGCGTGAGTTGGCTCGCGCCCGCAGACGCAGGAACCGCGCCGATCGATGCCTACATCGTGGTGGCGCGGCCGACCGCGACGCTCGGCGGCGCGGAGTCTGCCGTTGGTGCGGGCAGCGCGACCGAGGTGGTCCAACGGGTCCCGACGAGCGAGGCGGTCCCGCTGACGAGCACGATCGTGGCGGGCCTCGTCAACGGGATCGAGTACACCTTCACCGTCGCCGCGGAGAACTCGGTGGGTATCGGGCCCGCGTCGCTGCCCTCGAACGCCGTCGTCCCGAATCCGCCCCCGGAACCCGACCCGGACCCGGACCCCCAACCGGACCCGACGTCCACGACGACCGTCGGCGAGGCCACGTCGACGGTCCCGGAGACGACGGTGCCGGAGACGACGGTGCCGGACGCGACGGTGCCGGAGACGACGGTGCCGGAGACCACGACGAGTGATGTTGCGACGTCGACGTCGCTGCCGCAGGAGTCGACGACTTCGGTGCTCGACACCACCTCGTCGCTCGAACCGACCACGACATCGTTCGAACCGAGCACGACGCTTCCGGAGACGACGCTGCCGGACACGACGACGAGTGATGTTGCGACGTCGACGTCGCTGCCGCAGGAGTCGACGACGTCGGTGCTCGCTACCACCTCGTCGCTCGAGCCGACGACGACCGATGCCGGCTCTACACCGTCGACCGACGGCACGACCACCACGACGGCGACGACCACCACAACGTCGCCCGCCGCCGAGCCGACCGACCAGCAGCCACCGATCGTCACGGCGTTGTCGATCGCGCCGTCGAGCATCGAGATCGGTGCGTCGCCACGCAGCGTTGTGCTCATGGTCGAGATCCGCGACGAAGGCTCGGGACTCGTGGCGCTCGACCCGCGCTCGGAGTTGTTGCTCCGGTCGCCGAGTGGGATCCTCACGCCGTTCGCGATCGGACCGGACGAGCGGGTCAGCGGTGACGCGACGGACGGCGCGTACATGCTCACCGTCGAACTCGGCCCGGGCGCCGAGGTCGGCATCTGGACCGTCGCCGGTGTGGTGCTGCGCGACGCCGCGGGCAACCAGCGGACGCTCTCGGATGCCGACCTCGCGGTGGCCGGTTTCGGCGCGGTGTTCGTCGTCCTGGCATCGACGCCGCCGGCTCCGCTGATGAATGCACCGAGTCCGCCGCACAACGTCGAGTGCCGCGAGCAGGGGAGCGCCCTCGTGGTGACGTGGGCGGCGCCACTCGACGAGGGTTCGGCGCCGCTCGACGGCTACCTGGTGACCGCCTCGCCGCTGGGCGCACGCCAGAGTGTGACGGCCACGCACACGCGGTTCTCCGGCCTCGCGGGTGCGCGCGCCATCCGCTTCACGGTGAAGGCGGCAAACGCGCACGGCACCAGCGCCGAGTCGGTGCCGTCGGGTCCGTGTCTCGGTTCGCCCGACCTGGCCGCGAACGGCGAGCGTCCGGTACCACCCGTCGGCCCGTTGCGTCCGTCGGCTCGCGCGTAGTCTTTCGGCACCGTGAGGCGCCCGCGGTCGCGGCTGCGGGGGTCAGCGTTCGATGAGGTAGTTGCCCAGCGTGTCGAGTCGCGCGGTCGCGCCCGGAGGGACGACGACGACCGTGAACCCCTCCTCGACGAGCGCCGGTCCGTCGATCGTGGCTCCGGCACCGAGAAGTGTCCCGTCGAAGACCGGCGTGTCGATCCATTCGCCGAAGTAAGCGCGGCGGGTCCCGGTGCGAGCCGCCGCCGCGTCGCTGAGCGCGCCGAGCGCGGCGAGCCGGTCGGGTTTGGGCGTGTGGCCGCGTGCGACGAGGCGGGTGCCGCGCACCAGCGGTTGTTGATTGCGGAAGCAAAAGCCGCGCTCGCGCTCGTGCTGATCGTGGAAGCGTTCGGCGAGATCGAGCAGTTGCGTTTCGTCGAACGCGGTGCCCTCGGGGATCGGCACGCTCATGTCGAAGTTCTGGCCGGGATAGCACATCTGGACGTACAGATCGGTCGCCACGTCGGCATCGTCGAGCCCGGCCGGCTCGAGTTCCTTGGCGCCCTCGTCGAGCAGTTCGGCGAGCAGGCCGGTCAATCGGCCGACGTCGAGCTGTGACAGCGGCGTGACGTAGCTGCGCACGACATCGACCACGTAGTCGGCGACGAGCACGCCGAGCGCGCTGAACGCGGGTGCGGTCTTCGGCACCACGACGCGCGCGATCCCGAGTTCGGGAGCGATCGCCCACGCATGCACCGGGCCGTTGCCGCCGTACGCGATCAGTGACAGCGTGCGCGGGTCGGCGCCGTAGCCGGCCAGGACCTTGCGCGTCGCGTTCGCCATGTTGGCGTTCACGATTCGCTCGATGCCCCATGCCGCGGCGACGACGTCGAGGCCGAGCGGGCTGGCGACACCGCGGTCGATCGCGGCGCGCGCCGCGTCGAGGTCGAGTTGCATCCGACCGCCGGCGAAGCCGTCGACCGGGAGGTACCCGAGCACGGCGTCGGCGTCGGTGACGGTCGGACGATCGCCACCGCGGCCGTAACAGGCCGGGCCGGGCGTCGATCCGGCCGATTCGGGGCCGACGAGCAGCGCGCCCTGCCGCACGCGGGCGATCGAACCGCCGCCGGCGCCGACCGATTGCACGTCGACCATCGGCATCCCGATGTAGTAGCGGTAACGCCAGTTCCAGTCGGTCTTGATCTCGGGCCTGCCGCCCCGCACGAGACACAGGTCGTAGCTCGTCCCGCCCATGTCGACCGCGACGAAATCGCCGATGCCTGCGAGCCGGGCCGCGACCGTCGCTCCCATCACGCCGCCGGTCGGTCCGCTCGCGAGCACGCTGACGGCACGCCTGGCGACGTAGTCGGGAGGCATCACGCCGCCTGTGCTCTGCATGATCAGCAACGGGCCCGCGAACCCGGCGCTGCGCAGCTTGTCCTGGAGGTTGCCGATGTAGCGAGCCAGTTTCGGCGCGAGGTAGGCGTTCACGAGCGTCGTCGACACCCGCTCGAACTCGGGGCCGCGTGGCATGACCTCGTGCGACAGCGTGACGTGATCGACGTCGGGATACTCCTCGAGGATGATCTCGCGGGTGCGGCGCTCGTGGTCGGGGTTCACCGTCGAGAACAGATACATGACCGCGATCGAGCGGACACCGAGCGCGCGCAGTCGCTGCACGCCGCGCCGCACCGCGTCCTCGTCGAGTGCGAGCAGGGTGGCACCCTGAAAGTCGACGCGTTCGGGGATCGGGATACGCGCCCGGCGCCGCGCGATTGGTGCCGGACCCGGCGCCGACGGATCCCAGATCTCTTCCTTGTGGCAGCGCCGCAACTCGATCTCGTCGCGGTGACCTTCGGTGACGAGCAGGCCGGTCGGCGCGCCGTTCATCTCGATCATGGTGTTGTCGCCGGTCGTCGTGCCGTGGACGACGATGTCGAGTTGCCCGCAGAGTTGCGCGATGGTCAGCCCGAAGTGCTCGGCGAGTTGAGCGAGGCCGTTCATCACTCCGGTGCTCTGGTCGTCGAGCGTCGTCGGGGTCTTGTCGAGCACGACCTCGCCGTCGGCGGTGACACAGATCAGGTCGGTGAAGGTCCCGCCGACATCGACGCCCAACCGGTACTTCCCGTTCGAGACCATCGCTCGCGCTCCGCGCTCAGGACCGGCCACGCCGGCGCGCCCGCAGCCGTTCGGTGCCTTCGGCATCGACGGCGAGCGTGAGGTCGTGCACCGAACCGGTGAACACGACCCCGTAGTCGCGTTCGGCACCTGCCACCGACACGTACTCGTCGAACACGTCGTCGAGCACGGCCTGCGGATCGCGGTCCAGCGGATCACCCCACCCGCCGCCGCCTCCGTAGTCGTACATGATCCGGTCGCCGGCGCGCATCGGGATGTGATCGGCGGTGTGTTGGACGCGATAGGGATCGTCGCTGCCGTAGCGAAGGATCATCTCGTTGGGAGCGCCGTTCTTGCCCCCGCAGATGCCGACCATCGGGTACTTCATCCCGACGACGTAGGTGTACACCTCGGAGTCGACCCTGATCTCCTTCTCGTAGTGGCTGCCGCAGATGCCGCGCCACTGGCCGGCGCCGCCGCTATCGGTGCGGTAGTCGCGCGACCACTGCACGTGCGGGAACAGGCTCTCATTGATCTCGGCGGTCGCCTTCCAGAGGTTGCCGAAACTCGCGGACAGCGCGCCCCACGCGTCGACTCCCTTCGCGGCGTTGCACCAGCCCGCGTACACCTCGGCACTGTGATCGACGAAGGCCGCGCCCGTCCGCGGGTCGATGCCCCTCACGACCGTCGGGATGCCGGTCTTGTAGGTCTGGGGGACGGCACGCTCGGGGAGTACGTGCTGCATGGCGACCGCGATCACCTCGCCGACGTCGGCACCGGGATGGTGGGTCCCCGCGCTCACCGGCTTGCCGGGCGGCGGGTTGAGCACGCATCCCTGGGGGACGATCAACTCGATGCTCTCGAAGAACCCCTCGTTCTTCGGGATTTCGGGGTCGATCATCGCCGCGATCTGCCCGACGGTGTAGCCGCGCGTGTTGCCGTACGTGCTCCACGCCTGCAGTTCGGGGCGGGTGTCGCTGCCCGTGAAGTCGATCGTGAGCCGTTCGCCCGCAACGGTGATCTTCACGTGCAGGTGCACGTCGGGGTTGCCGAGCGGGTCGTGGTCGACGTAGGCGTCAGCCTCGTACTCACCGTCGGGCCACGCCGCGACCTCTTCGCCGAAGCGTTTGGCGGCATAATCGATCATCGCATCGACGCTCGCCTCGACCTGCGTCACGCCGTGACGGTCGAGGATCTCCTGCAGCCGCCGGACTCCGAGTTGCGCGGCACCGATCTGGGCGCGCAGGTCGCCGATGTAGTCGGGGATCCGATTGTTGGTCTGCAGCGCGTACAGCACGTCACGGCGCTCGCGCCCCTCGTCGATGACCTTGACGACCGGCCAACGAACGCCCTCGCCCCAGATGTCGGCCGCGGTCACGTTGTATCCACCGGGGACCGCGCCGCCGGTGTCGCCGTGATGGCACTGGATCGATGCGATCAGCACCATGCGCCGCTCGCCGGTGACCGGATCGTCGGCGTACACCGGTGCGAACACGTTGTAGTCGGGCAGGTGACCGCCCCCGTGATAGGGGTCGTTGGCGACGAACACGTCGCCCTCGCGGAACTCGTCGGCGCCCAGAAACTCGAGCGCGAAGCGCACCGGCAGCGTGCTCGTGAGCATGAACTGCGGGATCCCGACGGACAGCGCAGCGAGTCGCCCGCGCGCATCGAGGATCGTCGCGTTGCGTTCGTTGCTCTGGTTCAGGATCGGAGTCGTGGCGGTACGGCTAACGTACACGGCCATCTCGAAGCAGATGGTCTCCATGCCGTTGCGGATGACCTCGGCGTTCACCGGGTCGATCGTTGCCGCGGCACTCCCGGCGAGGCGGTCGCGCCGTCCGGCGAGGCGGACGACGTCGACGCCACGGGGCAACGGACTCGACATGTTCGACACCCCCGCGTGACCTGACACGGACGTCAGGGATCCTAACCCCACGGCTTCTACGACACGGCTTCTACGACCAAACCGGTGGCCCCAACCCCAACCTCGACCAACAGAGCCAGCTTTGCCACCAATCATCGACGCCCGTCGCCCGATCCCTTGCCAATTCCGGCGAGCGACGAACGCCACGCCACTACTGTTGGCGCTCGTGACTGACTGAGCGACTGTGCCTGCGTTCGTGCCGTCCGCACGCGGCGCGTCGAACGCCACGCTTGATCCGCCGTCTGGCGAGGTCACCCGTCTGGCAGTTCTGTGGTGCGCCGTGTTCCGCCCGAAAGGTCGCTCGTCATGCCGTCCGCCGCCACCTCAGCCACGCTCGTCGCTCGAGCCATCACGAAGTCGTTCGGTCCGCGCCTCGTGCTCGATCAGGTGTCGTTGACCGTCGCCCCCGGCGCTCGGATCGGTGTCGTCGCGCCGAACGGCACGGGGAAGTCGACCCTGTTGCGGGTCCTGGCAGGGCTCGACCGACCCGACCACGGCACGGTCGAGCGCCAACCTCGTCGCGCGACGGTGGGGTTGCTCGCGCAGGAACCGGAACGCCGGCTGGGCGAGACGCTCCGGACCTTCCTCGCTCGCCGGACGGGCGTACGCGGTGCCGAGGTCGAACTCGATCTCGCGAGCGTCGCGCTCGCGGACGCCGAACTCGGCAGCGAGGACCGCTACGCCGATGCGCTCGATGCCTACCTGTCCCTCGGAGGTCCCGATCTCGACGCGCGCATCGGCGAGGTGCTCGCCGACGTGGGTCTCGACGCCCGACTCGTCGATGTGTCGATGGCCGCCCTGTCGGGTGGTCAGGCCGCGCGCGCCGCGCTCGGCGCCCTGCTGCTCAGCCGCTTCGACGTGTTCCTCCTCGACGAGCCGACGAACGATCTCGACTTCGCGGGGATCGAACGACTGGAGCGCTTCGTCGCGGACATCGGCGCGGGTTGTGTGATCGTGTCGCATGATCGGGCGTTCCTCGACCGTGTCGTCGATCGCGTGCTCGAGATCGACGACCATCAGCACACGGCCAGCCTCTACTCGGGTGGGTGGAGCGCCTACCTGGAGGAGCGGGGGATCGCGCGGCGCCATGCCGAAGAGCGGTACGCCGAATACGTGACACGCCGCGACGAGCTTCGGGCGCGGTCGCAGCGCGAGAGCGAATGGGCACACAAGGGTGTGCGCAAGATGAAGCGGAGCGGCGAGACCGACAAGTACATACGAGAGTTCAAGCGAGCGTCCTCCGAGCGCCTCGCCGCGACGGCGAAGCGCACCGAGCGCGCGATCGATCGGCTCGACGTCGTCGCGAAGCCGTGGGAGGGATGGGAACTCCAGCTCGCGTTTCGCGAGGCGCCACGTGGCGGAGCCGTCGTCGCCGCGTTCGACGACGCGGTCGTGCGCCGCGGCGACTTCACGCTCGGCCCGATCTCGCTCGATATCCGTCACGGGGAACGGGTCGCGCTCGTCGGCGCCAACGGCAGCGGCAAGTCGACGCTGCTCGCAGCGTTGCTCGGCGACCTCCCCCTCGACGAGGGGAGCTGTCGCCGCGGGCCCGGAGTGGTGATCGGGACGCTCGACCAGCGTCGCACGACCTTCGGGGGCGTCGCAACGCTCGTCGATGCGTTCGTCGGCGTGACGGGACTCACGACGGGAGAGGCTCGCACGCTGCTCGCGAAGTTCGGGCTCGGCGCGGAACATGTCGGCCGATCCGTCGCAACGCTCTCCTCGGGCGAACGCACACGCGCCGAACTCGCACGGTTCGTCGCGGGCGGTGTCAACTGCCTCGTCCTCGACGAGCCGACCAACCATCTCGATCTCCCGGCGATCGAACAGCTCGAGTCGGCCCTGGCCACCTTTGCCGGCACGCTGATCCTCGTCTCGCACGACCGCGCGTTGCTCGACGCGCTCACGTTGACGCGGCGCGTGGTCCTCGCCGGCGGCCGGATCGTCGCCGACGAACCGGTCTGAGCCCGCGCCGGACTCGCGGAGCCGCGCCCGATGTTCTGCGCCTGATGTTCTGCGCCTGATGATCGTCGTGAGGGCGGCGCGTCTCGTACCCTGACCTCGATGCGAGGCACCCGTGGCCGGATGACCCGTCGCCGCCTCGCCGTCGCGATCGGCGGAGTCGCGACCGTCGTTGCGCTGGGCGCGCTGGGCGCGAGTTCGTGCGGTTCGCAGCGTGCCGACGACGGCTCGCGCCCCGAAACGTCGGTAAGCGCACCACCCATCGATCGCAGCACGACGTCCGCAGCCGAGCATCCGCCCACCTCTGGCGCGGCGACCACTTCGACGTCGGCGACGAGTACCAGCGGCACGACGATCCCGGTGGCGACGACGGTCCCGCCAGGCCCGCTGACGCTGGCCGTCGACGGGGTCGGTGTGCAGCGCTTCGGGCAACCGGCCGACGCGGTGATCGCTGCCCTCAGCGCCGAGCTCGGACCACCGAGCGACGATCGCACCGAGCCGGCTTCGAGTTCGAGCTACGGGCTGTGTCCCGGCACCGAGGTCCGCGTCGCCGAGTGGGGTGGTTTCGCGCTGCTGTTCACCGACGGCGACACGGTCTACGCGCCCGGAGGGTCCTTCCGGTTCTTCGCCTGGCGTCTGGTCGACCGCGGCGCCGCGACACCTCCGCTCGGCACGGCAGCGGGAATCGATCTCGGCGACACGACCGCCGACGTCCGTGAGGCGTACGGCACAGACGTGCAGGTGTTCGAGGACGATGTGCAGGGACCGGCGTTCACCGTCGGATCGCGCCCCGATCAGTTGCGGGGCGATCTCACATCGGTCACCGACGCGGGCACGGTGGTCGGCCTCGCCGCGGGAGCCGTCTGCGCCGGTTGACGTCCCGGCTCACGCGAAGAGCAGTTCGGCGAGACGGTCGTGGTGCCAACTCGTCGGCCCGATGAACGACTCGCTCGCCGTCGCCCGCCGCAGGAACAGGTGCAGGTCGTGTTCCCACGTGTAGCCGATCCCGCCGTGGATCTGGATGCCGTCGTTAAGGCAGCGGCGGGCGGCAGCACCCGCGGCGGCGCGCGCGACGTGCGCGGCACGGCCGCGGTCGCGATCTGCCGCGTCGACCGTCATCGCGGCATAGTGCACCGCAGCGGTGGCGCGCTCGATCAGCAGCGCCATGTCTGCGAGCTTGTGTTGGATCGCCTGGAACGAGCCGATCGGCCGGTCGAATTGCTCGCGTTCCTTCGCGTACTGCAGCGCCATCGTGAACAGGCGGCGCGCGGTGCCGACCGTGTCGGCCGCGGCGATCGTCGTGGCGCGATCGGCGAACGCCTGCCATGCCGCGCGAGTGCAGGGGATTGCCGCACCGATCTCGTCGCTCGTGTCCCACTGGAACATCCGCCGGGAGTGGTCCAGGGTCTCGATCTCGACGAGGTCGCGCGCGCCGGGGTTGGGCAACAGGGTGACGACGAGATCGTCGTCGAGCGCGTGCACGACCGCGAGATGATCCACGAGGTCACCGTCGACGATGAAGGTCTTCACGAAGTCGTCGTTGGGTGACCAGACGCCGGCTCGTCCGGCGACCGCGATGGTTCCGGTGACCTCGCCGGCCGCGACGGCATCGCGGAGCGCCGAATCGGCATCGAGCGCCTCGAGCAGTCCGGCGAACAGGCCGGCGCTCGCGACGAATGGGCCTGGCGCGGCGACGAACCCGAGTTCCTCGACGAACAGGCAGAGGTCGGTGCAGTCGCCGCGCCCGAGTTCGGCGAAGCCTCGCAGGTGCGTCCACAACGAGTCATGGACCTGACGGTCCTCGATGTGCGCGCGCAGGAGTCTCGGGGGGCACTCGCGTTCGAGCAACTGACGGGCCGTGTCGACCAGGAGTTGCTGTTCGTCGCTCAGCGCGAAGTCCACGGCTCGCTCCTCGTGCGCGTTTCGTGCGGTTCGCGGCCGCGCCGCCTCCCGATGCGCGCGGCGGTCGTCATCGCGGGAGCCCCAGGATGCGCTGCGCAATGATGTTGCGCTGGATCTCGCTGCTGCCGCCGGCGATCGTGTTCGCGAAGTTCACGAGGAAGTTCGTCACCCAACGACCGGCGTCGTCATCGACCGGTCCCGTCACCGGTGCGTAACTCCCCAGGATCTCGAGGCCGAGTTCGATCGCAGCCTTGCCCGCCTCGCTGCTCGCCACCTTCATGTAGCTGTGCTCGGGTGCGCTGCTGCCCTGGGCAAAGCTCGCGAATCCCTTGTAGCCGAGGCTGCGCAAGCTCGATGCAACCTCGTACATCGCCGCGATCCGGCGACGCACGCCTGCGTCGGCGTGCTTACCGTGACGCGTCGCGAGATCGACGAGGTCCTGGACCGTCTTCTCCAACCGGGCGACACCATCGACCCAGAGCCCCGCGCGTTCGTGCGCGAGCGAGCCCTGGGTGATCGCCCAGCCACCGTTCAACTCGCCGACGAGGTTCGCGACGGGCACCTCGACATCGGTGAAGAAGACCTCGGCGAAGTCGGCCTGACCGGTGATGTGGCGAAGCGGTCGGACGTCGATGCCGGGCGTGTCCATGTCGATGATGAGCAGCGAGATGCCCTTGTGTTTCGGGACGTCGGGATCCGTTCGCACGTAGCAGAAGCATTTGCTCGCGACCGTCGCGTAGCTCGTCCAGACCTTCTGCCCGTTGACCACGAACACGTCGCCGTGGCGATCGGCGCGTGTGCGCAGTGCGGCGAGGTCGGATCCGGCGTTCGGCTCGGACATGCCGATGCACCAGATCGTGTCGCCGCGGATCGCCGCGGGGACGAGCGCGCGCTGTTCGGCATCGCCGTACTCGAGCAGGCTCGGCGCCACGATCGCGTAACCCGGGAAGTGCGTCGCGCGCGGGATGCGGCGCTGTGCAAGTTCCTCGAGGAAGATGAGGGTTTGGCTCGGCGTGCAGTTGCGGCCGCCGTACTCGGGTGGATAGCCAGGGATCATCCACCCGTGGTCGAACAGCTTCGCCTGCCAATCACGTAGCCACTGCGGGATGATCTCGCCCTCGCGAACACTGACCTCGCCGATCGTGTCGAAGCCGCGCCCGGCCTCGGGCGGGGTGTGTTCGTCGAGGAACGCGCGCAACTCGGCGCGGAATGCCTCGTCGTCGTCGCTCCAGGCGAGTCTCATGCCGACAACCTCGCGCGCGGTCCCGCCTCAGCGCCGATCGGGCCGCGCCGATGCATTCGTAATCCACGCGACCGCGACACGTCGTCAGGCGACGGGCGTGAAGCGGCAGGGCATGCGCTTGATGCCGTGGATGAATGCGCTCTGGAGCATGTCGGGTTCGCCGCTGATCTCGATGTCGGGCAGCCGGTGCAACAGTTCCTCGAACATGACCTTGATCTCGCGGCGCGCCAGGTTCGCGCCGAGGCAGAAGTGAGGTCCGCCGGCTCCGAAGCCGACGTGTTCGTTGGGGTCGCGGCGCACGTCGAACGTGAACGGCGCCGCGAACTTGCGTTCGTCGCGGTTGGCCGAGTTGTAGAACATCACGACCTTGTCGCCGGCCGCGATCGGCTGTCCTCCGACGACGGTGTCGCGCGTCGCGGTGCGGCGGAAGTGGATTACCGGGCTCGCCCACCGCACGATCTCCTCGACTGCGGTCGGCGACACCTTCTCGAAGTCGCTCAGCCAGACCTGGCGTTGCTCGGGGTGCTGGGTGAGCGCGAGCATCCCGTGACTGATGGCATTGCGGGTCGTCTCGTTGCCGGCCACGACGAGGAGCAGGAAGAACGATCCGAGTTCCGAGGTGCTCAGGCGGTGCCGGCCGTGTTCGTCCTCGACCTCGGCTTGCATGAGCGCCGTCGTGATGTCGTCGCGCGGATTCGCGAGGCGGTCCTCGCCGAGCGCCAGTCCGTACTGGAACAGTTCCATCCCTGCGGCCATGAGGTCTTCGGGCCGCGACACGTATTCGGGGTCGCCGACTCCGAGGATGATGTTGGTGAGTTCGAACAGGCGCGCGCAGTCCTGGCGGGGGATCCCGAGCATGTCGCAGATGATCTGGAGTGGGAGCGCAGCGGCGATCTCGCTGACGAAGTCGCACTCGCCGAGCGGCGCGACACGATCGACGATCTCGCGGGCCTGCTCGCGGACGCTCTCCTCGATGCGCGCGACCTGACGGGGGGTGAACCCGCGGTTGACGATGAGGCGCATCTTCGTGTGTTTGGGCGCGTCCATGTTGATCATCGAACCGAGCCATTCGGCGATCTCGGGTGGAATGTCGCCGATGTTGACGCTCGGAGCGCTGTGGAAGGTGTCGGGATCGCGAGACACCTGCATGACGTCGTCGTAGCGCGTCACGGCCCAGAACGACGTCTGTTGTTCCATCGTGAACATCGGGGGAATGTCGTCGTCCTCGGGCACGAACATCACCATGTCGTGGCGGCTCACCGGCGCCTCGTCGCGCAACTTCGCGAAGATGCCCTCACGGTCAGGGCGCATCCAATAGGCGATGTCACCGAGGTTGATCTCGTCGAGCGCGAGGTCGGTCGTCGGCTTGCCTGCGGCGGTGTCGGCCGTCGTCGTCATGGGTCGAACTCTACGACGTGGTGCCGATCGGACGTCTCCTTCGGGCGTCTCGCGGGGCATTGGTAGCGTCGGCCGTCGTGTGCTGGCTCCGAGTTCCCGCGTCATTGCTCGGGGCCGTCGCGTCGGTGACGATCGGGTTCGGCGCGATCTTCGCATTGCTCCCCGAGTTCCAGGACGACATCGGGTTCGCCGACTTCTGGCTTGGGGCGGTCACGAGCGCGAGTTTCCTCGCCGGTTTCGTCGCCCAACTCTGCTTGGCGCGCTACGCCGACCGCGGCCACGGCCGCACCATGCTCGTCGGTGGCGTGCTCGTCGCCGCGCTCGGCATGGGCGGTGTCGCGCTGGCGAACGACGTCACCGTCCTGCTGCTCGCGCGCATCGTGCTCGGGCTCGGCGAAGGCGCGTTCCTTCCCGCCGCCCGGCGCGTCGTCATCGTGCGCAACCCCGACCAGTTGGGCGCGGCGCTCGGCCAACTCGGATCGGCCGCGACGGCCGGATTCCTCGCGGGCCCACTCGTCGCCGCCGGCCTTGCCGAGATCACGAACCTCCGCGCGCCGTTCTGGGTGATCTGTGTGCTGCTCGTCGCGCTCGTCCCGATGCTCGCGCGCTTCCCGGTGCCTCCTGCGGAACACGACGAGGTGCGCGCGCCGTTGCGCAGGCTGATCTCGACCCGTGGTGTTCGCGCGGGGATGTTGCTCGGCGCGTCGCTGAGCGTCGCGATCGGCGTGTACGACTCGCTGTGGGCGAAGTTCCTCGAGGACGACCACGGGACATCGGTCACGTTCGTGGGCGTGAGCCTGTTTCTTTTCGCGATGCCGGTGGTCATCCTCGCCCCGGTGATGGGCCACGTCGCCGACAGGGTCGGGCCGGTACGGCTCGGTTCGCTGTGCGCGGTGGCGTCGGTGCCGTTCATCGCGTCGTACGGATACCTGCCGAACGAATGGTTCATCGCGGTGTTCGCGCTCTTCCACTCGGTGCTCGACTCTGCCGTGACGCCGTCGTCGCAATCGTCGGTGGCGCGTGCGAGTTCCGAGGAATTGGTCGCATCCGGCCAGGGTCTGCTCGACGGCTTCGGGTTGCTCGTCGCGGCGGTGTCGGCTGCGGTGTTCGCGCCGCTCTACAGCGCCTTCGGTCCGGAGGTGCTGTGGGTCGTGCTGGCCGCCGCGGTCGGTACGGCCGGCCTCGGTGCGGGGCTGGTCGGCGAGGCGTTGGGCGGTGCTCAGAGGACGCGGAGGGCGGACACCGCGTCGCGTTCGCGTCGGGCCATCGACCGCAACACGGCGAGGTCACCGTGACGGGCGCGGGCCATCTGGAGCATGCAGCCCAGCGCGCACATCGCCGCGACCGGTGACAGGTCGGGAGTCGGGCGATCGAGGCTCACGCACAGGTCGTCGATGTGGACCGACAACTCGAGTAGTCGCGTGACGAGGTACTCGTCGAGGCTGATGGCGATACCACCGATCACGGCGATCGCACGGTCGGGCGGTTCGGCGGAGAGACGCGCGTGCAACCTGCTCACGGCGTCGTCGACCATCGCGACCAGGTTCGCGGCACCTGCGGCGGCGACGGCGACCGATCGGTCGCGGACGCTGCGATTGAGATCGTCGTCGATGTCGTCGCTGAGCGCAACGCCCTCGACGTAGTACTGGTCGGCCGTGAGCAACCGGCCGGGCGCCGGCGGGGGACCGTCGAGGTACTCCTCGACGACGACCGCGCAGCGGGCGAGGTGACCCGCGAGCGCGCCGATCGTCATCTCACGGAGCGCGCTCGGCTCGTCCCAGCGGCGATCGACCTCGCGGCTCGCGATCAGGTCGCGCGCCTCGGCTGCGGTGACGAGGAAGGCGTCGCGAATCATGGCCCGAACCTATAGGTTGCGCGGATGCCGATTCATGAGGGTGATCGCGCGTTCGTGGGCGCGTCGTTCCCCCGGTCCGAGATCATGGGATCCGATCCCGAACTGGTCTTTGCCGGGGCGACGAGCTTCTGCCGGCGGCGCTACACGCGAGATCTCGAGGGCGCCGATGTGGTCGTGAGCGGGATCCCGTGGGACTGTTCGACGACGTACCGGCCCGGTGCCCGTCTCGGTCCGCGTGCGATCCGCGCGGCGAGCGCCAACCTCTGCTTCGGCAAGGTGTGGCCATGGAACCTTGATCCGTTCGACCACCTCGGTGTGATCGATTGGGGCGACGTCACCTTCGACGAGGGGTATCGCGACGTGATGGTCACCAACGTCGAGGCGCACGCACGGGCGATCGTCGGCTCGGGCCGGCGGATGCTCACCTTCGGCGGTGACCACTACGTCGCGCTGCCGCTGTTGCGAGCGCACGCGGCGACCCACGGGCGGCTCGCGCTCGTCCATTTCGATGCGCACAGCGACACGTGGGACGAGGACTACGAACATCACGGCACGATGTTTCTCACCGCGCTCGACGAGGGGCTCATCGACCCGGCGCGTTCGATCCAGATCGGGCTGCGGACCTTCAACGCCGAGGATCAGGACATGGCGATCCTCACCGCGCCGTGGGTGCACGATCACGGCGTGGCGGCGGTCGCGGCGACGATCCGCGAACGGGTCGGCGACGCGCCGGCGTATCTCTCCTTCGACATCGACTGCCTCGACCCGGCGTACGCACCCGGCACGGGCACACCGGTGTGTGGCGGTCTGTCGACGTACCAGGCGCAGGCCGTCCTGTACGGGCTCGTCGGTGTGAACTTCGTCGGGATGGATCTTGTCGAAGTCAGCCCGCCGTACGACCATGCCGAGTTGACGGCGCTCGCCGGTGCGACGCTCGCGCTCGACTGGCTGTGCTTACTCGCCGCCACCGCGACCGGCGGCACCAACCCGGACCCCGACCCCTACCAAGGCGGCAGCGGCCGGCGCATCCTTCGCTGAAGGATCCCTGCTGATCGCCGCTCGGTCCTCGCTGGACGATTCGTCGGATTGGGATTACCTTCCGGCCGACTTCGTCCCCCGGGGGTTCGATGACGGTCACCGACACGGCACACAGCGAGTCCGGCTCGAAGGGTCTGAAGACCGGCGCGCTCGGCTTGGTCGCGACGATCGTCATCGGCGTCGCGTCCACGGCGCCCGGCTACAGCCTTGCCGCGTCGTTGGGTTTCGTCTCGGACGAGGTCGGTCTGCAGGCGCCGGCGATCATGTGGCTCGCGTTCGTGCCGATGGGCTGCATCGCGGCCGCGTACTTCTATCTGAACAAGGCCGATCCCGACTGCGGAACGACGTTCACGTGGGTCACCCGCTCGATGGGACCCCACAGTGGCTGGCTCGCAGGATGGGGCATCATCATCGCCGACCTGCTGATCATGCCGAACCTCGCGGGTGTTTCGGGTTCGTACTTGTTTCAGTTGTTCGGCTTTGACGGGCTAGCCGCGAACTCGACGGCCGTGACGGTCGTGGGCTGCGCGTTCATCGTTGCCATGTGCTGGATCTGTGTCACAGGCATCGAACTGTCGGCGCGGACGCAGGTCGCGCTGCTCGGCACCGAGGTCACCATCCTCGGGATCTTCGCGGTTGTGGCGCTCTACAAGGTCTACGTCGACGAGCCGGCCGGTTCGGTGAAGCCGGGTTTGTCGTGGGTGAACCCGTTCGAGATCGGATCATCGTCGGCGCTTGCGGCGGGTCTGGTGTTGGCGGTGTTCATCTACTGGGGTTGGGACACCGCCGTGAGCGTCAACGAGGAGTCGCGGGACGCAAACCGGGTGCCCGGTATCGCCGCGGTGGCTTCGACTTTGATCCTCGTGGCGATCTACATGCTCGTCACGGTCGGCGCACAGGCGTTCGGTGGGAGCGAGTTCCTCGCCGCCAATTCCGATGACGCGCTGAGCGCGGTCGCGAAGGCCGTCTTCGGCGACGGCGCCCTGGGCACCATCTTCACGAAGCTGTTGATCATCTCCGTACTGACCTCGGCGGCCGCGTCGTGCCAGACGACAATCCTGCCCGCGACCCGATCGATGCTCTCGATGGGCAGCCACAAGGCGGGCCCGAAGAAGATGGCCGAAATCCATCGGCGCCACCTCACGCCGGCGTGGTCGACCTGGGTGTACGGCGGCGTGAGTTGTCTGTGGTACGTGCTGCTCGTGCTCATCACCGAGAACACGAGCACCGACGCGTACGGCGCGTCGATCGCGGCCGTGGGTATTTCGATCGCGTTCTACTACGGGCTCACCGGATACGCCTGCGTTATCTACTACTGGAGACACCTGTTCACTGGAGTGAAGACCTTCGTCCTCGTCGGCCTATTACCGCTGTTCGGGGCTCTGGTGCTCACATGGATTCTCGGCAAGACGCTCGTCGACTCGTTCGCGGCCGACTACTGGCCCGGCACGCTCCTGGGCATGGGGACGGTGTTCTTCATCGGAGTCGTGCTGCTCGCTCTCGGGTTGCCGCTCATGCTGGTGTGGCAGGCGCGAGAGCCGTCGTTCTTCCGGAATCGCATCGATCCGGTCGACCAACGCCCCGCGCCTGATGGCACCGGTCCGAGCGCGCCACCACTTGGTTCGCTGCAACGAGGAGGGCGATGATGAGTGCGGCCATCGTGGCAGGGGTCGGGAGCGAAGGGTCCGGACACCGTGCCGCTCGATTCGCGGCTGCGCTGGCGGCCGACCTGGGTGCGCCGCTGCTGCTCGTGTTCGGTTATGACCCAATTCTGCTTGGCGGAGAAGTGGGAGATCTCCGCGCCAAGGTGCTTGAGCTGGCCGACCGAACGCTCGGCGAACTCAAGGCGACGCTGTCGAGCGAACATCCGGACCTGGAGATCGAGAACCTGTTGGTCGAGGATCGGCCGGTCGAGAGCCTCGTGTTCGTGGCTGAGCAGCGCGCGCCGCGTGCGGTCGTCGTCGGTCATGGTGGGCGCGGGCCGCTCACGGGAGCACTGCTCGGCAGCGTGAGCTACGAGATCGTGCACCGTTGTCCAGTGCCAGTCATCGTCGTGCCCGACGAGGAGTGAACGGCCCGGAGGGCTCAGTTCTACCCCGCTCGGCTTCCGGCGCTGGCGCCTTCGGCGGAGTGGCCTCGCCTCGCGCCCGGAGGGCTCAGTTCTACCCCGCTCGGCTTCCGGCGCTGGCGCCTTCGGCGGAGTGGCCTCGCCTCGCGCCCGGAGGGCTCAGTTCTACCCCGCTCGGCTTCCGGCGCTGGCGCCTTCGGCGGAGTGGCCTCGCCTCGCGCCCGGAGGGCTCAGCCTTCGCCGAGGTTGGGCATGAACTTGGGGACGCCGGTCGGTACGCCCGCGAACAGCGCGCCCGACACGGCATCGACGGAGTCGAGGGTCCACTCCATCTCGTCGGTGCACTCACTCACGGGCCTCCAGCCGCGCAGCACCTGCACGTTGCCGCCCATGACCTTGACCACCTGACCCGTGACCCCGGCCGAAAGATCCGATGCCAACCAGGCCACGACCGCGGCGATGTTCTCGGGTGCGAACACGTCCGGTTGTCCTTCCTTCTTCGCCATGAAGTCGCCGGCGAGGTCTTCGGTGAGGCGAGTGCGCGCGGTCGGGCAGATGGCATTGACCCGCACGCCGAGTCGCTCCAGTTCGCGGGCCATCACGATCGTCAGGGCGGCGATGCCCGCCTTCGCGGCGGCATAGTTTGCCTGGCCCCCGTTGCCGTAGATCCCTGACTCGCTCGCAGTGTTGACGATCTTGGCATTGACAGGCTCGTTGGTCTCCTTGAACCGGTTCCGCCAGTAGGCGGCGGCGAATCGGCTGGGCGCGAAGTGGCCCTTGAGATGGACATCGATCACCGTGTCCCACTCGGATTCCTCCATCGAGAAGCTCATGCGGTCGCGGAGGATGCCGGCGTTGTTGATCAGGATGTCGAGCCCGCCGAACGTGTCGACCGCCTGTTGCACGAGCGCCTCGGCGTCGGACCAGTTGCTCACCGATCCGCCGTTGACCACCGCGCGCCCTCCAGCCGCGACGATCTCGTCGACGACCTGCTGTGCAGGGGTCGAGTCCGCGCCGTCGCCGCGGGCGTCGCCGCCGAGGTCGTTGACAACGACCGCGGCGCCTTCGGCCGCGAGCAACCGCGCATGGGCGGCACCGATACCGCGACCGGCACCGGTGATGATCGCAACCTTGCCGTCGAAACGCCCCATGCTCCGTGTCTCCTTCGTCTCGCGGCCCGATGCGGGCCGGCCGTGATGGCTCGTGGCTCGGCCGATCGGTCGATCGGGTCGCGCGCCTCGAGTTCGGGTCAGTCGCCGTCGAACCTCGCGGCGCGCTTGTCGCGGAAGGCGGCCATTCCCTCGAGCAGGTCGGGACTCGCGGTCGCAAGCGCCTGGAAGTGCCCTTCGAGCTCGAGGCTCGACGAGAGGTCCGTCTCGAACGTGGCGTTGAGGAGGCGCTTGCTCAAGCCGAGCGATCGGGTCGGTCCGCCGGCGAGTTGTGCCGCGAGTTCGCTGGCGGCGGCGCGCAACTCGTCCGCGCTCTCATAGCACCGCAGCGCGAGGCCCGCGGCGACGGCGTCGGAACCCGAAACCGACTCGCCCAGCATCACGAGCGCCTTGGCGCGTGGCAGGCCGACGAGACGCGGCAGCAGATACGCGCCGCCGGCGTCGACGACGAGCCCCCACTTGGGGAACGTCCACACGAACTTCGTCGCGGAGTGGACGAGCACGAAGTCGCACGCCAACGCGAGGTGCGCGCCTGGGCCGACGGCGGCACCGTCGACGACAGCGACCGTGGGCTTGTCGAGCTCCCAGAGCTCGCGGATGAACGCCTGCACCCCGATCCGTAGTGCCTCGCTCGTCATGCGTGGCCTGAAGTCGGGGCGACCCGCCTGCATCACGGTGGACGCGCCGAGGTCCATCCCGGCACAGAACGTTCCACCCGCGCCCGTGATGGTGAGGCACCGGACGCGCTCATCAGCCCGGGCTGATCGCACCGCCGCGGTGATGCCGTCGCGCATGTCGACCGTGAGCGCATTGCGCGCGTCGACGCGGTCGAGCACGATCGCGAGGACACCGTCGGTGAGTTCGGTGCGCAGCATCACACCGCGGCTCGGTTGGTGAGGATGTTGACCACCGCCACGCCGCTGCCGCGCCCACCCGCATTGTGCTGGAGCGCGAAACCGTTGCGGATGTCGACCTGACGTTCGCCGGCCTGACCCCGAAGCTGCCACCAGCACTCGGTGATCTGGGCGACTCCAGTCGCTCCGATCGGATGACCCTTGGCGAGCAGGCCGCCACTCGTGTTCACGGGGATCCGCCCGCCGAGCGCGGTTTCGCCTTCGAGGGAGGCAACGCCACCGCGGCCCTTGTCGACGAACCCGAGATCTTCGATGTCGAGGATCTCGGTGATCGTGAAACAGTCGTGCACCTCGGCGCAATCGATCTCGCCCGGCCCGACGCCTGCCATCGCGTAGGCGCGCTGCGCGGCCAGTCGTGTCGCCTTGATCTCGGTGAAGCTGTCCTTTTCGTGCAGGTAGGGATGATCGGTCGCGACACCGAAACCCGCCACGTACGCCGGCGTGTCGGTGAACTCGTGGGCGCGCGACGCTGCGACGAGCAGCACCGCGGCCGCGCCGTCGGTCTGGGGGCAACAATCGAGGAGGTGCAGCGGGTGGCACACCGGAGCCGAGCGCAATACGTCGTCGATGGTGATCTCGTTCTGGAAGTGCGCGTACGGATCGCGGGCGCCGTTGTAATGATTCTTCACCGCGACGCTCGCGAGCATCTCGCGCGTCGTGCCGTATTCGGCCATGTGTCGCGTTGCGAACGGCGCGAACAGCACGGGTGCGGTCTCGCCGCGGGTGAAGATCGGGTGACCGGCCGCAGCGCGTGACAAGAGTCCTTCTTCGGTGCTCTTGTCACGCATCTTCTCGACGCCGATCACGAGCACGACGTCGTGGACGCCGCTGGCGACGGCCATCGCGCCGACGCGAAAGGCATCGGATCCGCTCGGACACGCGTTCTCGATGCGCGTGCAGGGAATACCGGCGAGGCCGATCGCGGTCGGGACGGTGTTGCCGCCGATGCCCTCTTGACCCCACAGCGTGCCGCGCTGCGTCGCGACGAAGGCAGCCTCGACCTGTGTCGGTTCGAAACCCTTGTCGACCGATTCGAGCGCGGCGGCGAATGCGCCGGCGGCCATCTGCTCGTAGCTCTGGTCGAACAGTTCGCCCATCTTGATCAGGCCGGCGCCGACGACCGCGACGCGATTCCAGCTCATCGAGTGCTCCCCGTTCCGGTGGACGTCGTCGGCGTGGCGTCGCGGACCGGGCGAGCCTTGTAGCCGTAGACCGGCACGCCCCGCTCGTGCGCGTACTTGCGGAGGACGAGTTCGACGCGCTGGCCGATTTCGATGTTCGAGCCGTCGTCGTCGGCCTGGAGCATGATGCGCGCGCCGTCGTCGAGGTCGATCACCGCGATGGGGAGCGGCGCTTCGAACGGCGCGGGCATCGTGTGGTTGACGACATAGGTGTGCACCGTGCCGGATCGCGCCAGCTTCGTCGGCTCCAGCTTCGGGCCTCCGCAGGCGACGCAGTGCGGATGGATGGATGGAGGGCTGCTGATCGTGCCGCAATCGACGCAGCGCGCGCCGAGCAACTGGAGCATCTCTTCGGCACCACGCGCGAACAGTGCCGACTCGGGAGGTACACCCATCGGAATCGTCTCGCCTCCCGGGACGAGTTGCGTGCGGCTGCGCAGTGCTCGCGTGTATCCGACTTCGACACCGTCGGCGCAGCAGCTCGCGACCTCGGCCGCGCCGGGCACCGCGTCGCGGACTTCGACGACGACCACGGTCGCCCGCCCGCCGCCATAGGCGACGACGGCGTGACGCCCAGCGCGCTCCCAGGCCCCGATGGCACCGAGCAGCGCGGCGGCCGCGCCGGTGTCGCCGAGTTCGTGATAGATCCCGGCACTTGTCGCGGGTCCCGCGCCGGTGCGCTTCGCAAGGACCGCGCCGAGCCGCCCGTCTGGATCGGGAAGCGACCACGTCGTGTCCTGCGACGACCCGACGGCATCGATCACCGCGCCGACGACCGGCAGGAAGATCTCCTCGCGGAACAGGCGACCGTCGTACAGGTCGCGCTGATCGAGTTCGCCCGTCCCGCGGTAGCGGTCGAGAAGCGGTCGCGACTCGGTGTGCCGCTCGCCGAGCTGCGCCGGAGCCGGCCCACCGCTCAGCACGACCGCCGCGGCTCCCGCGCCCGCGCGTGACTCGAACCCCGTTCCGGGCGCTGGCCGTACCGAGTCCGACACGACGACGAGCGCGTACTCGACAGATCCGGCGGCCACCGCGTCGGCGGCTGCGAGCAGCGCCTCGATCCCGGCGTGCGCCGAGCCGCTGCAGGTCGCTCCAGTGCTGCGATGACCCAAGCCGAGCGCATTGGCGAGCACCGCGTGGCTCGGACCTTCGGCGAACGGCAGTGTCGTGGTGCCCCACCAGAGTCCGTGCACCGAATCGGCGTCGAGGCCCGAGACGGCGAGCGCCTGCGTCGCGGCGTCCCACGCCAGGGTGAGTGAGTCTTCATCGGGCGAACAGACCGAGGTCTGGCCTCGACCCAGGTTCGATCGGTTCCATGCGGTGGCGATCTCGGCTGCGGTCAGGCGCCAGCGCGGCGTGGCCGCGCCGACTCCCAGGATCCCAACGGTCGTGCGGGCGGTCATGTCAGCTCCGGGGTCGACCTGAAGGCGCACCGAACAAGGCAGAAACTGACTCTAGCGTCAGGTCCGGGTGCCGTTTCCCTGGCCGATCAACGTGGAGACCACGCCCGACACGCGAAGGACCCGGACGACACACGGCGGCGATCAGCCGTCAAGGCCGCCAGTGAGGCGGTCGATACCCGCAGGGTGCGGGCGCTCGAACCGGGTCATGACCGCGCGGCGCCCGTCGCCGCGTCGCGCTGGGTGGCGCTTCGCTACGCGCTGCTGAACCCGACCCAGCTGGCACCGCTGCTCGTCATCCCGCTGTTTGCCGTCGGCCGGGACCATCACTGGATCGCCGACTATCCGGTCTGGGTGTCGGTGGGCGCCATCGTGCTCGCCCAATTGATCACGACCGTGTCGTACGCGCTCTGGTCGAATCCCGCGCGGCCGGCCGAATTTTGGGCTCGTAGTGCCTGCATGATCCTGCCGATCGCGCTCGCGATCTACGCGACCGGCTGGGGCGCAACCTTCGCGATCGGCTTCGCGTTCGGTGCCGTCGAGCTGATCCGCACTTCCGACTCACGTGCCGCGCGTCCGGTACTGATTCTCTCCGTCGTCTCGATCGCGATCGGCGAGGTGCTCGTCGGCTTCGGTTTGGTGAAGACGCTGCTCCCGCAGCCGCAGGGCCACGGTCTCGCGGCGTTGCAGGCTACCGGCGCGTCGTTCGTGATCGCCGCGCTCGGATGGACGACCCGCGGCAAGGAGGAGCGCGACGCCGAGTTGCGGAGCCGAGAGGAATGGTTCCGGGCGCTCGTCGAACACGCGTCGGACGTGGTGTGCGTCCTTGCAGCCGACAACACGAACATGTACACGAGCCCTTCGGTACGGACGCACCTCGGCTACCCACCCGACGAACCGGTGTTCAAACCGGCTGTGGTTCACCCCGATGACGCCGAGCGGGCCACGACGAGCTTCATCGAGGCGATGGAGGAGCCCGGCAGCGTCGTCGAGATCGAGGCGCGGCTGCGTCACCATGACGGCTCGTATCGCTGGTTCGAGGTGAGCGTGACCAACCGGCTCGACGATCCGAACGTGCGCGGCATGGTCTGCAACCTCCACGACATCACGGAGCGGCACGAGTACGAACAACAACTCGAATACCAGGCGCGCCACGATGCGCTGACGGGATTGCCGAACCGACTCGCGTTCCTCGAGCACCTCGAGCGGGCACGGCGCGTCGCGTCGCGCGACGCCAGAGCGCTCGCGGTGCTCTTCTTGGACATCGACCGGTTCAAGCTGGTCAACGACTCGCTCGGGCACGAGATCGGCGACCGACTGCTCGTCGACGTCGCTCGGCGGCTCGAAACCTCGATCCGGCCGGGTGATGTCGTGGCCCGCTTTGGCGGCGACGAGTTCACGGTGCTGCTCGGCTCGCTCGACGATGCCACCGAGGCCGTGCACGTCGCCGAGCGGATCACCGACGTCCTGAAGCAGCCGGTCCCTGTCGGCGATCGTGAGCTCGTGGTCTCGTCGAGCATCGGCATCGCCATGAGTGCGACCGGCGCCGACAACGCCTCCGACCTGCTCCGCCAGGCTGACCTCGCGATGTACGTCGCCAAGGAGAAGGGCCGCTCGCGTTGGGAGCTGTTCGACGCGGCCAGCGCGCCGCACGTGGTCGAGCGGCTCGAACTCGAAGGCGACCTCTGGCGGGCACTCGACCGCGAACAGCTCGTGGTCCAGTTCCAGCCCGAGGTGCTCCTCACGTCTGAAGACGTCGTCTCGGCCGAGGCGCTGGTGCGCTGGCAGCACCCGACGCGCGGCTTGGTCCCGCCGATCGACTTCATCCCCTTCGCCGAGGAATCCAACCTCATCTGTGCGATCGACCGCTACGTACTGGAGCGCGCCTGCCGCTGGGCACGCGAGTGGGCAGACCTCAGGCTCGGCGGTGAACGCATGACCGTGAGCGTCAACCTGTCGCCGCGCTTCGTGCGTCAACCGGATGCCGTCGCCGAGATCACGACGATCGTGCGTGCCTCTGGTGTCGATCCTCGTTGCCTCCAGGTCGAGATCACCGAACGCACCGCACTCACCGACATGGAGCACACGATCGCGACGCTTCACGCGCTACGCACGCTCGGGATCCGTGTCGCGATCGACGACTTCGGAACCGGTTACTCGTCGCTTGGCTACCTGAAGCGACTCCCGGTCGATGTCGTGAAGCTGGACCGGAGCTTCGTCGAGGGAATGGACACCGCGGAATCGGATGTCGCGATCGTCCAAGCTGTCATCACGATGGGTCACGCGCTCGGGATGAAGGTGACCGCGGAGGGTGTCGAACGATCCGAACAGGCATGCCGGCTCGCGGCCCTCGGATGCGACACCGCGATGGGCTGGTACTGGTCTCCGTCGCTCACGCCCGAACTCATGAGCTCGGTGTTGCGCAGCGGCTGGAGCGCGATGGTGAGCGCGGCGAGCTGACACCCTGAGCGGACGACACCGCCGGACGATCGGCGAGCGGCGCGGCGAAGGTCCGGCGGCGACCGACCGTATCGACCACGACTCCGCGTGCCGAGGTCCGGGTGCTGAGATCAGGGTGCCGCGATCAGGGTGCCGCGATCACCGTGGAGAGTCCCGCCGCGTTGCCGACCGAGCGAAGGCGGGCGGCGGCGGACGGGTCGCCGCCGAGAGTGAGCGCCCAGAACGCGGTCGTGACGTCGGTGACGATCGCGTCGTGTGGTGAGACCCGGTTCTCGTACGGCTCGGAGTGCGTCCCCCCGATCAGATGCACGAACCACTTCGGCGGGGCCGACGACCGGTAGCTCGCGACGGCGTCGGCGTAGGGGAGCGCGAGGTCTTGGTCGCCGTGCATGATCATCACTGGGATCTCGTTGACGCCGAAGTCGGCCGGCCCGAACGGGAACCGCAACGACGACATGACGATCGCCGCGTCGATGCGCGCGTCTCGGCAACACTCATGCCACACGAGGCCGTACACCGTGCCGCCGCCGAGGGAGAGCCCTGCCACCCCGATGCGCTGCGCGTCGACGCGCGCCGCGATAGCGGTGTCTGCCAGCAACTCGTCGATCACGAACGACACGTCGGCGGGTTGGTCGACGTAGTCGGCGATGCCCGCGGTGCCGGGGCCGGTGTCGCTCGTACGCGGGAAGCGCGGTGCCGCGACGACGAAGCCGGCCTCCGACCACCTGGTGAGCAGTTCGGTGAACTTGCCGGGTGAGCCGCTGAAACCGTGGACGTGCACGATCAGCGGGAACGGCCCGTCACCATCGGGGAGGTAGAGGTCGGTCTCGAGCACGCGTTGTGGGACCCGCGGCTCGGATCCGGCCGCGGGGGTCGAGCGGGTCGCGTCGACGAGGTGCAGCGTCCGGCGTTCGACGGCGAGCGGCGCGCCGAGGGTCGTCGTGGCATCCGTGGTCGTGGCACCGCCACTCGTCCCGGACGACGACTGCCCCGCTGACGTGCTCGGCGCTGGCAGCGACGCGTCGGGCAACTCGCTCGCGCACGCGCTCATCGCCGCGGCGATCGCGACCAGTGCAACCCGTCGCAGCCGCGAACCGCGGGCGCTCGCAACGCCGTGGATCGAGCGACGAGTCCGAAGTCGCGGCACCGTGAAAGGCTAGCGACGACGGCGACAACGGTCGGGAGCGTCGTCGGACGACCGATTACCCTTGCCGGGCTCCGGTGGCGTAGCCGAGTGGTTCAGGCAAGGGCCTGCAAAGCCCCGTACGCGGGTTCGATTCCCGCCGCCACCTCCATCACCGCGACCTGTTCACGAGGTGTCCCCACCTCACGCGGAATGCACGATTCTGCTCCTCGGGCGCTCGCATGCGCGCCGTGGATCGTCGCTGTTGGCCTTGACCAACGCATACCCAGGGACGGAGACCGGCCTGCGAAGCCGCGCATGCTGGTCCGATTCCCGAGGGCGGACTCAGTCTGACATCGACGCCCGGTTCGGGCTTGTCGAGGCGCGCGAGACGCGCGAGACGCGCGAGACGCGCGCTAGACCCGGTCGAGTTCGAGCATCGTGATGGCGTTGCCGCGCAGGATCTTGTACCGCTGCTCGTCGGAGACGTTCGCGAGAATCGACTCGCAGTACTCCTTGGTGTTGGGCCACGTCGTGTCGGTGTGGGGGTAGTCGGTCTCGAAGCAGATGTTGTTCTCGCCGACTTCGTCGAGCGACTTCACGCCGTGTCGATCCCAGGTGAAACATCCGAACACGCGGTCGTAGTAATAGGACGACGGCGGTTCGGGGCACAGCCGCTTCGAGTCCTGCCAGGCGTTGTGCTCCTCCCACACAGTGTCGGCGCGCTCCAACGCGTACGGGATCCAGCCGATCTGCCCTTCGGAATAGGCGATCTTCAGCTTCGGGAACTGGTGCATCTTCCCGCCGAAGAGATAGTCGCCGAGCGACGCCATCGAATTGTTGAATCCGACCATGCTGCCGACCCCCTTGGGCGCGTCGGCAGACGAGAACGGCTCCGTCGACGAAGATCCCACATGCATGCACACGGTCGTGCCGGTGTCGTCGCACGCCGCGAACATCGGATCCCAATAACCGGTGTGGATGCTCGGCAGCCCGAGCTTCGTCGGGAGTTCGGAGAAGCACACGGCGCGTACCCCACGCCGGGCGTTGCGCTCGACCTCGGCCGCAGCGAGGCGTGCGTCCCAGAGGGGGATGATGCACAGGGGGATGTTGATCCCGATGGCAGGATCACACCACTCTTCGACCATCCAGTCGTTGTAGGCGCGGATGCACGCCATCGCGAGATCGCGGTCGTCCGCCTCGGTGAAGGTCTGCCCGCAAAAGCGCGGGAACGTCGGGAACGGCAACGACCCGTCGACCCAGTTGCGCTCGAAGTCCTCCTTGCGCGCCTTGGCGTCGTAACAGCCGTCGCGCATGTCGTCGTAGGTGATTGCCGTCATCGTCATGACGGTCTTGTCGAACTTCGACCAGTCGTCGCCGGGAGTCGCAGCCTTGGGAATCGCGACGAACTTCTTCTGGACGTAGATCAACTTGTCTTCGTAGATCCACGCATCCCCCCATTCGCCGTCGGGGTCCTCGCTCATCTCGTATTTGGCGCCGGCCTTGATGGTGAACGCACCCCATCGCTTGCGTTCGACGCGTGGTCCCTTGTCGCGGTGCTTCGCCGGGAGCCAGGTCTGCCAGACGTGCGCCGGTTCGACGACGTGATCGTCGACGCTGATGATCTTGGGGAGCTCCATCACGCACCTCGACCGTTCTCGCGAGCTGACGTCGGTGTCAGGTGCGCGACCCTACCCGTGCGCGTGCGTCCGGCCGCCCGGATCGCGTCAGCGCCGCGGATCCGCAGGCGATGCCGAGGGCGGCGCCACCGACCACGTCGCGCGGAAGTGAGCGCCGACGTAGATCCGGGCGAAGCCGACGATCGCGGCGAGCGCGAACGGCACGGTGCGCCATCGCCCACTGAGCGACGCGGCTGCCACGGTAGCCAGCGCGAACACGACCGCAGTGTGTCCCGACACGAAGCCGAAGCCGTGGAACCGGGCCTCGCGAATCGAGAGGTCGTCGACGAAGGCAACCGGCCGGCCGCGCTCGACGATCGTCTTCACGAAGCTCGCGCCCGCCCGTGCGAGGTACCCCGCGACCAGCACGCGCAGTGCCGCTGCCGGCCGGCGGAGGAGCACCAACGCCGCGCCGACCACGGGGATGACTGATGGTGCCGCGGCGATGATCATCGCGTCGCGGGACTTCGCCGAGCGTCACGGTCTGCCAATCCCGGCCCGCTTCACGCACTTCGCGGTCGCGGCAGAGGACCCGGTGCTCACTCGGGTTCCAGACGATGTGCGAGGGCGGCGGCCAGGCCAACGCGACCGTCATCGAACGTCTCGCCTGATGCGTGTGGCGACCCGGCGGGCGCACGGCCATCCGTTCGGGCCCCTCGTGCGCCACTGCTGTGCGTCACATTTTTGAAGTCGTGCCCCGATCGATGGTCCGCGCCTGAGGACGCGGCTTACAATCCGGACCAATCGGGCCCTCCGGGAGGGGCGCTCGCGAGGGGTGGAGGCAGGGATGCTGCGTCGGACCACGATCCGCACCAGATTGCTCATCGGCGTCGCGCTGCCACTGGTCGCGCTCGTCGCGATCGTCGCGCTCAACGTGCGGCGCAGCGTCGGGCTCGGCGTTGCGGTCGGTGGGGTCGTTGTCGTGGCCGCGACCGTGGCGATCCTGATCGCCCGAACGATCTCGCGGCCGATCACTGCGCTCGCCGCCCAGGCGGGCGCCATCGGCACGGCTCGGACGGTCGACGGGCGAGTCGTGACCGACGAACTGCTGCCACCGCGGCTTGTCGACCCCGGCTACGGCGTCGAACTCGACACCCTCGCCAGGGCGATCGCGGCCGGCCGCAACCGCGCCCTGCAAGCGCTCATCGACCAGGAGCACCGCCAGCGCACGCTGCGTGAGCTCAGCGCCACGAGCGCGCGCCGCACGACGGGCGTGTTGGCCGCCGCGCTTGCCCAACTCGACGAACTCGCTGCGACCGCCGACGACACGAGTGAACCGGTGGCGCGGCTCACCAACCTCCAGCGCCTCGTGGCGCGCGCCGACCGGCACGCGACGAACCTGCTCGTGCTCCTCACCGACGAGACCAACGCCGGCGCCGGCGACACGCCCATCGCGGACGTGCTCTGGGCCGCGTGCATGGCCGTCGACGCCGGTGACCGAATCGACTTCATGTCACTCGCCGATGCCCATGTCAAAGGGTCGGCGGTCGGCGACCTCGCGCACCTCCTCGCCGAGATCCTGGAGAATGCCGCCGCGGCCAACGGCGACGGCTCCCGCGTCACCGTCTTGGGCGAGGGATACGACCTCGGCTACCTCCTGACGGTTGTCGACCACGGTGGCGGCATGGACGCCGAGACGTTGGCGAGCGCCAACCGGCGCGTGTCGAGCCCGTCGGCCGACCTGCTGCCGAGTCGTGCCCTCGGGCTCGACGTCGTGGGTCGCCTTGCTCGTCGCCAAGGGATGTTGGTGCGGCTCGGCGAGTCGTCCGACGGCGGTGTCGTCGTCCGGGTCGAGGTGCCTGCCGCGGTGCTCACGACGGCGCCGATCGTGCTCGAGGATGAGCACGCGACGGATCGTGCGGCCGAAGCTGCCGAGCCGGCCGAGACGGCCGCGGTGACCGAAGCGGTCGGGGTGGTTGACGTGCGCGAGGTGCCGGCACCGAGCTTCGAGCCTGCGATCGCCGAATGGGCTGGCGTGACACTGCCGGCCGACGAGGCCGTCACCGAACCGGTTGCCGCGCTGAGTGCAGTGGACGACGACGAACCGATCGAGGTGCAGATCACCGCGCCTCCCATGTCCGCGCCTGTATTCGCGGGTCTCGGATCGCCGAGCGTCATCATCGATCCGCTCCCGTATGTCGTGCGAATCAGCAGGCCGGCCGACGAACTGCTGCCGCGCAACCGCAAGAAGAAGTGGTCGGGCGCGCTCGCCAAGGCGGGCGTCTGACCCGGTCGCTAACTGCGCAGCGTGACCCCGCACAACGCGCCCGTGTGCTCTCCGTGCTCCATGAACACCGAGCCGTTCACGATCGTCGCGTCGTAGCCGACTGCCCCCTGCACGTAGCGCGCCGCGCCGAGCGGGAAGTCGTGCGCGACGCGCGGGAGCGGGAGCGCCAATCGATCGAGATCGATGATGTTGACGTCGGCGTAGTGCTCAGGCTGCAACCGGCCCCGCTCGGCGAGTTCGAACAGATCCGCAGTCTCGGAGGTGAGCCGGCGGACCGCGGACTCCAGGGAGACGAGTTGCGCGTCGCGAACCCAGTGCGCGAGGAACCAGGTGGGTTGCCCCGCGTCCATGATGAGACCGACGTGCGCCCCCGAATCCGCGAGTCCGAGCACGCAGTACTCCTTGGCGAGCATCCACTCGATCGCATCGTGCTGTTGATTCAGGAACGGGTAGCTGAACACGGCAGCACCACGCGTCTCGCTTGAGATGGCGACGAATGCCTCGACAGGATCGACGCCGCGCCGTTCGGCGTGAGCCGCGAGTGAGTCGGCCGTCGTGAAGCGGTAGTTCGCGGGTTCGGCGTCGAGCACGAACACTCCGCCCCAATCGATCCGCGACCGAGCCATGCTCGAGTGGGCGCGGGCTGCGTCGATGAGTTCGGCTCGCCGGAAGGGGTCGTCGAGCGCGGCGAGCCGCGCCTCGACTCCGGCTCCGGCGAGTGCGTCCCATCCGGGCGCGCGGTCGAAGAAGGTGCGCATCTGCAGACCGAACAGCAGCGCGATGCCGCGCGGTGTCGTCTGCGGTCGGATGTCGCCACCCGTCGCGGCTTCGGCCTCGACGAAATCGAAGATCCGCCGGTACAACTCGGGCCCGAGGTTGCTCTGCCCGATCCCGAACGTGACCGGACGCCCGGTCCGGCGGCGGATCTCGGCCATCCAATGAATCTCGGCCTCGGTGTTCTCGTAGTTCGTGCCCGGGCGCTCGAATCGAGGTGCGACCTCGAAGACGCCCTTGCCGTGGCGGCCGAGGACGTCGCCGAGCGCGTAGAGCTCACGAGTGTCGGCCCACGTCCCCGGGACCATCCGGCCGTCGGGCACGCGGTGCAACAACGTGCGGCTCGTTGCGAACCCGAGCGCGCCCGCACCAATCGCTTCGCCGACAACGTCGCACATCGCCGCGATGTCGTCGTCGGTCGCCGGGTCCTCGCTCAGCCCCCGTTCTCCCATCACGTGGTGGCGGACGGCGCAGTGACCGACCATGCCGCCGACGTTGATGCCCTTCGGGAGCCGGTCGAGCGCGCGCAGGTAGTCGCCGTAGGTCGTCCAGTCCCACGCGAGTCCGGCGAGGATCGAGTCACGCGGGATGTCTTCGACCGACTCCATCAACTCGGCGAGATACTCGCGTTCGTGCGGCGCGCAGGGCGCGAAGGTCACGCCGCAGTTGCCGAGCACCACGCTCGTGACGCCGTGCCAACAGCTGCTCGACCCGAGCGGATCCCATGCGATCTGCGCGTCGAGGTGCGTGTGGATGTCGACGAAACCGGGCGTCACGATCTTGCCGTCGGCGTCGATCTCGCGTCTGCCGTGATCCGCGACCGTCCCGACCGCGGTGATTCGATCACCATCGATCGCGAGGTCACCGGCACGGGATGCGGCGCCGGTGCCATCGACGATCAGGCCGTTGCGGATGACGAGATCGTGAGCCATGCGGCCAGTTTGGCACGGCCCCGATCACCGCGCGCGGTTGAGGTGGCCTCGGCGTCGCTCGGCGTCACTCGGTGTCGCGGCCGGCCGGGCGGGTCACGAACCTTCTGTGTAGATCCGCGCCACGACCGACTCGATCTCGGGTTCTTCGATCGTCAGGTCTCGCAGTTCGGCGATCGCCGCGACCCGTGCGATCAGGTCGGCGGCGCTCGTCGTGTCACGACGGAACCGCAGCCACTGACGCGGGCCTTCGACGCGCACGACCTCGGCGCCGGCGAGTTGGAGCGGGGGCAGCGTCGCCACGAGGTCGACGACCAGGGTGCGGAACGGTTCGTACCGGTCGCGCAGTTCGTCGAGGCCACCGTCATAGATCACGTGACCGCGGTCGATGATCATGAGCCGTTCGCACAACCGTTCGATGTCGTCGAGATCGTGGGTCGTCAGGATGACGGTCGTCCCGTGGCGCGCGTTCAGGGCCGCGAGGAAGTCGCGGACCTTGGCCTTGCTGACGACGTCGAGGCCGATCGTGGGCTCGTCGAGGAACAGGACGTCGGGGGCATGAAGCAGCGCGAAGGTGAGCTCGGCGCGCATCCGCTGACCCAGGCTGAGCTGCCGGACCGGTGTGCGCTCGAACTCGTGGAGCGTCAGCAGTTCGCGGAGTTCGGCGAGGCGGACAGCATGATCGGTCGCGGCCACGCGATAGAGGTGGCGGTGCAGATCGAAGCTGTCGATGAGCGGCAGGTCCCACCAGAGCTGGCTGCGTTGACCGAACACGACTCCGATGCGTCGGGCGACGTCGACTCGCCGGCGCGCCGGGACGAGACCGGCGACCCTAACCTCGCCGGTCGTGGGCATCAGGATGCCGGTGAGCATCTTGATGGTCGTGCTCTTTCCCGCGCCGTTCGGGCCGACGTATCCGACCATCTCGCCGCGTCCGATCGTGAAGCTCACGTCGTCGACGGCGCGGACCTCGGTGCGTTCGCGGCGCAGGGTGCCGCGCTTGGCGTACACGACGAACCGTTTCGTCAGGTGTTCGACCGTGATCACGGCCGCATCGGCGCCGGGGCGGGACACTTCGGTCACCCCCCCGCGCTCCGGTAGTGGCGCACGCTCCAGTGCCACACGAGACGGGCGACGATCAGCATCGCCGCGCCGACGAGCGGGCTCGCGTACCGGAGCCACTCGGGCAGGGCGAGCGGGTCGGCCTTGTCGAGGATGGCGAGCCCGGGGAGGTAGCTGACGAACGCCAACCCGAACCCGAACGACAGCAGCCGCCGGAGCCAGCGGCCGTAGATCGAGACGGGGTACTGGGTGGTGTAGTGGCCACCGTAGGTAAAGCCGTTGGCGATCTCGCCCGCGCCGAGCACGAAGAATTGCACGCAGCTCAGCGCGATGAACAGCGCGAGGAAGATCGCGGCCGCGCTGAGGACCGCGGCGACGCAGAGCAGCACCTTGGCGACCGTCCAGTCGATGTCGACGCGGGTCAGTGACCAAATGAGCACCAGGAACGCCTGGGCGAACTTGCCGACTCGTCGCAGCGCGAGGTCGCTGCCGATCGTCTGCATCAAGGTTCCGGCCGGTCGCAGCAGGAGCGCGTCGAATTGTCCCGAGCGGATCAGCGCCGACACGTCCTCGATATGGCCACCGACGAGGTCGGCGAGCGCGAAACCGATCCCGGCGACGCCGTAGAGGAACGCCACCTCCTCGATCGACCAGCCGTCGAGCGTGGGGAAGAACCGGAACAGGACAAGGACCTCGACGAAGTCGATGAACGTGATGACGAAGACCGTGAGCGAGTCGAGCACGAAGCTCGTGCGGTACTGCCACTGGGCGCGGACGCGGGCGCCGACGAGCCGGCGATACAGGCGCAGAGTCTCGGTCATCGCCCCGTCCTCATCCGCCTTGGACCACCAGGCGATGCGACGCCGCGCCGAGGAGCGCGCGGCCTGCACCGAACAGGACTGCGGCCCACAGTGCTTGGAGCCCGAGGACCTCGAGCGCGGGACGCGTCGCGAGGTATACGTCGACCGGACCTTGGACCAGCGCCGAGAACGGCAACAGCCGCTGCAGGGTGACGAGCCACCCGGGGTAGAAGTCGATTGGGATCACGAACCCGGAGAGACCGACCGCGAGCACGGTGTAGACCGCGGTGGGTCCGCGCGGGTCGAGAGTCCAGAACACCCAGAGGTTCGCGAGGAACCGCAGCCCGAAGCTGACGATCACGGCGAGAGCGACGCTTACGACAAACAGCCCGGCGCGCGGCCACGACGACGGGGCGAGCGTCTGTCCCACCAGCGCGCCGATCGCGAGTTGCAACGAGCCTCGGACCACGACCTGGTAGGTGCCGCGACCGATGTCGTCGCAGAGCCACCAGGTCTGGAAGTCGGCTGGCCGGCTGAGGTCACTGGCGAGTTCACCGGTTCGGATGCGGTCGGCGATCTCGGTCCAGCGGAAGATCGCGATCGGTCCGATCAGCGCCTGGCCCAACCAGACGTAGGTGAGCGCCCGCCCGCGGTCGTAGCCCGCGAGCGGCGCCGCGGCTGCGCCGATCGCGGCGAGCAGCACCGCGCCGCGTAGGAACCCGAAGATCGTGTTGGTCACGACCCCGGCGACGGTCGCCGCGCGATAGGTCGCGTGACGACGGAATCCTCGCCGGGCGAGTTCGAACGCCAGTCGTGGGGTCAAGCGTGGCCTTGGGAGTTGAGAGTCGGTTGGGCGGGCTGCCAGCGTGCGCAGCGACAGGGCAGACCCTGGTGAGGAGGGTCGGTCGGGCAGTGCAGGTCGGGCGGGTCGGGCAGCGTGGTGGCGCGCGGAAACCCCGGGTTCGCCGCGGGCCCGGGGGGTTTCGTGGGGCGATGCTATCGGCGCGCCGCGGCGCTGCGGAGGCTTCGCAGCACGAAGGCGGGGTCGCCGAGGCGATGGCGCAGCGCTCGTTCGAGCCCGCCGATCGGGTAGAGGTTCTGCGGGGCCCGACCGTCCTTGTGGGCGGCCGAGGCGTAGCGCGGCAACGTCGCGGCGGTGCGGTCGGCGAGCGCGATCACCGCGTCGCGCGCGATCTCGGCCGGCGCTTCGAGGCGCACGACACCAGCCCACGGTCCGTCGGCGGGCCCGGGGAGCCGCAGGTACCACGAGAGCTTCGCGGAACCGGGGATGAAGAACACCGGAGTGCGCTCACCCGCTCCGAGCGTCGCGACGACGCGATCGAGCTCGCCGAGGTAGCGCACGTGGTGACGCTTCACGAGGCCGACCGCATGTTCGACGTGCCGGCGCTCACGCAGCGGTCCGTCGACGACGAGCAGCGCGTCGGGGTCGTCGCCGCGCGCCGCGAACGAGAGCCGCACCTCGATCGCGGTCATGGCCCGTTGAATCGCCGTGTTGAGGTGCTCGGGCGCGCCAGACTCGGTGCGGATCGGACGGAACTCGCCGCACGAAGTCGTCACCGTCTCGAGCTCGGCGGCCGAAGACGCGACACCGCGCCCGATCTCGCACGCGGTGACGGTCGCGGCGCCCGGGGCGCAGCGCACGATGCCCGCGGCGTAGCTCGCGAACGTGCACGGCTCGGCGTCGAGCGCGTCGGGACCGTTCAAACCGTCTTCGGGTCCGTGGATCCAGCCGAACGCTTCGGTCCGCCGCACGCCGTCGACGAAGAGCACGACCGGTTCGGCGAGCGCGCCGTGCGGGGCGATCGGTGCCCACCGGTGCGCGGCGATCTCGACGTCGACCCGGGCGGGTTCGGCCGCGGTGGCGGGTTCAGGCTCGGACGCCGTCCCGTATTCAGGGTCCCATGCCTCGACCCGGAACCGCACTCAGCCGACCTCGCGCTCGATCGTCGAGGTCCGTCCGTCGTTGCTGACGCGGAACCGTACCGGCACCCGTTCGGCGAGCGCCGGGACGTGCGTGACCAGACCGACGACACGTTCACCTGCACCGAGTTGCTCGATCGTTCCGGCAACTGCGTCGAGCGCATCGGGGTCGAGCGTGCCGAATCCTTCGTCGAGGAAGATGGACTCGAGCGCGCCCGTGCCACGGTTCGACAACTCGGCGACCTGCTCGGCGAGTGCCAGCGCCAACGCGAGCGACGCCTGGAACGTCTCGCCCCCCGACAGGCTCCGGGCCGAGCGCACATCGTCGGCGTTGGCGTGGTCGATCACGCAGAACTCGTCCTTGGCGCCGATCGTCAAGGCGTAGCGCCCACCGGTCAGTTCGGCGAGATGCGCAGTGGCGCGCGCCGCCAGGTCGTGCACCGCTCGCCGCATCAACCAGGGTTGGAAATGACGGGCGTCGAGGAGCATCGCGAGCGTGCGTGCCGTCAGCGCCAATCGCTCGTCGCGCTCGACCCGCTCATTGAGTTCGGCGTGGCGGATGCGGGACGAGACGAGGTGGCTGTGGTGCGCCTCGGCGTTCGCGACAGCGGTCCGTGCCGCGGCCACGAGTTGCGGCAGGTCAGCACCGGACTCGGTCTCGACGCCGAGGACCTTGAGCCGGTCGCGGAGCGGTCCGACGAGTTCGGCCCGCCGGCGCGCCGCCGTCGATGCGCGCCGGCGGGCCGCCTCGCGATCCGCCTCGCATCGCTGGCGCTCGTCGTCGGCCCAGGCCGAGATCGCGTGCCACGCCTCGGCGAGATCGTCGCTGAGGTCCGGGAGGCTCCCGAGCCCGAGGCCGGCGAGCCGCTCGCGTTCGCGAACGACAGCGCCGCGAAGGTCGTGCTGAGCGCGGTTCACCGCGTCGAGCGTCGCTCGGGCCTGCGCCTCGGCTTTGCGCGCGCGAGCTTCCTGGTCGCGGGCGGCGCGGTGCAGCGTGTTCGCCGCGTCGATCGCGTCGAGCACGGCCTGGAGTTCGTCGCGACTCGGCAGCGTCGCGACGCGCTTCTCGCACTCGTCGCGGTGGAGGCCGAGTTCATCGCGTGTGTGCCTCGCTGCGGCGAGCCTGCCGGCGGCGCCATTGGTCTCGCTGGTGGCGTCGTGGAGCTGCTGCTGCGCCTGCTCGAGCGCAGCTCGGGCGGTGTCGAGTTCGGGAAGGCGAGCCCGATGCGGCAGGGCCGTGACGGTCTGTTCGCAGACCGGGCACGGCTCGCCCAGGGTGAGCTGTACGGCGACGGCGTGAGCCAGGTGCCGGTCGCGCAGCCTTTCGTGATGCGCGGAGCGATCGGCCACCGCCGCAGCCGCCATGTCGGCTGCGGACTGCGCGGTCGCGTGCGCCGCCGTCGCCGCGCTCAGTTCGGTGTCGCTGTCGGCGAGCTGTGTGCAGAGCTTGGCGAGCGCCTCGTGCACCGCGAGATGGCGGCCCGCCTCGGCGGGATCGCCGAGCGCCGCGAGGTCGGCCGCGGCGATGTCGAGTGCATGACCTGCGTCGCTGACCGCGCTGACCGCCGTCGCATGGGCAGCGAGTGCGGCGCCGTGGTCGGCAACGGCGCGCTCGAGCCCGTCGGGGACGCACACCGCGCCGAGCGCCGATGTCGTGGCCGCGAGACGTTCGGCACTTCGCAGGTCGTCATCGAACTCGGCGCGGAGGGCGGCGTCCTGCTCGCTCAGTTCGCCGGCACCGTGCTCGACCTCACGCAGCTCGCCGAGCCGCGCCGCGGCGAGTTCGATGGCGGCAGGGTCGACGACGTCGAGTTCGACCAAGGTGCGGCGAGCGACCTCGACATCGCGCGTCAACTCGGACGCTCGCGTCCCTGCGGCGCTGGCGATGGTGCGATACACCCCGTGATCGAGGAGCTTGGTGAGCAATTCGGTGCGTTTCCCCGCCGGTTCGTGCAACAGCGCGGAGAACTGACCTTGGGGCAACACGACACACTTGGTGAACTGATCGAAGTTGAGCCCGACCAGGTCGGCCACGCTCGCCTTGACGTCGGTGACGCTGCTCGCCAGCGTCTCGTCGAGGCTCCCGTCGCCGTCGAGCCGGTCGAGTTGTGCCTTGGTCGCGCCCTTGCGACGCACGACGCGCACGATCCGGTAGGTCGTGTCGCCGCACTGGAACGTGAACTCGATCCGCGCCTCGGGCGTGTTCGAGCTGAGCGCGGCGGTCGACGCCTGTTCGCCGTAGCGCGGGACGGCGCCGAAGAGCGCGAAGCAGATCGCGTCGATGACCGTCGACTTGCCGGACCCGGTCGGCCCCACGAGGGCGAAGAAGTCCGACTCGGAAAAGTCGATCTCGACGGGGTCGCGCAACGCGCCGAAGCCGCTCGCCCGCAACTTCACGGGTCTCATGCGGAACCCACCTCGTCGAGGAGTTCGTCGAACAAGGCGAAAAGCGCGGGATCGCGCTCATGCCCCTCGCTGTCGAGGTAGTCGCCGAACAGGTCGCGTGGCGCGCACTGCGTGTGATCGATTGCGGCTGGTGCAGTGATCGCGGGGTCGCGCCGGGCGCAGATCGTGACCTCGACGGCGTTGGGGACAACGGCGCGGACATCGTCGGCCAGGCCCGGTCGCGGGGCGTCGTCGACGATGACGCGAAAGTGATCGGCTCGGGCGGCGGCGGCACGCGCTGCGAGCTCGTGAAGCGGCCCGGCGATCGTGGCGAGGCGGGCCGGCGAGTCGAGTGCGATGGAGATGACGCGCGGCGGCAGGCCGGGGCTCATCTCGACCAGGTTCACGCCGCGCGGCTCGCTGTCGTCGCCGAAGTCGACTTGGATCGGCGAACCGCAGTACCAGAGCGGGACACCCGCATCGATGCGCTGGCGCTTGTGCAGGTGCCCGAGGGCGATGTAGCCGAGCGTGGCCGGGAACGCATGCGGCGTGACGAAGTACTCGTCGATGAGCTGGGCAACCCGTTCGCCGCCGCCACGCACGCCGCCCGCGAGGTACGCGTGGCCGGCGAGCAAGTTGATCGTGTCGGGACCGAAGCCGGCGCAGAGCGTCTCGATCATCCGTTGAAGTCGCGCGGCATACAGCTGGACCGCTTCGCTGCCCTCGAGGTCGAGCAACTGCTCGGCGCGCAGCGCGTGTTGTCGCGCGACCCAGGGGAGCAGCGCGATCCGTGCGTGCTCGTCACCGCAAGAGATCTCGAGCACGCCGCCTTGCTGCGGGCGTGCGACGCGTCCCGCGACGGTGATGCCGAGGTGGGCGAACACGGGTCGTACCGCCTCGAACGAGTCGGCGTGGTCGTGATTCCCCGCGATCACCACGACGGGTCGACCCGGCCCTCGCAGTGCGAGTAGCGCTTCCCACGCGACGAGCTGCGCTTCGGCCCGCGGCGCCGCCGAGTCGAACACGTCACCGGCGACGATGACGAGGTCGGTTCGCTGGTCCTCGGCGACGGCGGCGATCTCGGCGAGCACCCGGCGGTGTTCGTCGAGGCGCGACTCACCGCGCAACGACTTGCCCACGTGCCAGTCGGAGGTGTGCAGGATCCGCATCGCCGGCGAACGTACTCGGGGGGTAGGACATGGACCGCGGCACGGTCGTGCGCCGTACGGGCCGAGACGGTCGCGGCCGTGGTGGGGTCCGGTGCGATCAGCCCGCCGCTCGGGCGAACCGGGCGCGCAACGCCGCCTTGTCCGGCTTGCCCGAGGTGAGCAGCGGCAACGCGTCGACAATGAGGATCCGCTCGGGGGTCTTGTAGCGGGCGAGCCCGCGTTCGGCGAACCACGATCCGGCGGCGGCGACGTCGAAGGCCGAGCCGTCGGTGACGACCACCGCGACGACGCGCTCGCCGAGCAGGTCGTCCGGTGCGCCGATGACCGCGGCGCTGCGGACCGCGGGGTGTGACTCGAGCGCGGCCTCGACTTCGGCCGCGGCGATGTTCTCCCCTCCGCGGATGATCACGTCGTGTCGTCGCCCCACGATGGTGAGCCAGCCCCCTGGGTCGATGGTGGCGAGGTCGCCGGTGTGGAACCAGCCGTCGGCGTCGAACGCCGCCGTCGTCGCGGCGCGATCGAGGTAGCCGACGCAGACCTCAGGTCCGCGTACCAACAGTTCGCCGTGCGGCGCGAGCGCGAGTTCGGCGTCGCCGATCGCGCGACCGTCGTGCGTCGCGTCGTGCGTCGTGTCGTCGGACGCCGCGCTGGTCGCGACCGTCGGCGCCTCGGTGCTCCCGTAGGTGCGTTTCACGCGGGCTCCGAACGCGGCCCGTGCCCGTTCGACGAACGCTTCGGTCACCCCGGCGCCGCCGCAACTCACGAGTCTTAGCGACCGCACGCGCGCCGGCGCGAAACCGGGTGCGTCCATGAGTGACACGAAGAACGTCGGTGGACCGATCATGAACGTCACCGAATCGCGCTCGATCAGATCGAGCGCGGTCTTCGGATCCCAGCGCGCCATGAACACGGTGCGGGCGCCCGAGACGCCCGGCAGGGTGATGCCGTTCAGCAGGCCAGAGATGTGGGCACACGGCGCCGGCATCAGCACGACGTCGTCGGGCGTCAACCCGTGAACGTCGCGCATGAGCGTCGCCTTGTAGGCGAGGGTCGCCTGCGTGTGCAGGACTCCCTTGGGGGCGCCGCTCGAACCGGACGTGAACATCACTGCGGCGAGCGATTCGTTGCGCGTCCACGGAGCTTCGACGGGCGCGCCGCGCGGCAAGTTGTCGAGATCGAGGTGCGCTCGGGGCGCGAGCGACGCGACGAGCGCGTCGGCCTCGGCGTCGCCGAGTTGATGATGGATCGGCGCGGCGATCGCGCCGATGCGCCAGCACGCCCGGTAGGCGAGCGCGACCTCGGTGCGATTGGCCGAGCGCCACGTCACCACGTCGCCGGTGCTCACGCCCGACGCCAGGAGCCCGCCCGCGATCGCAGCGACCTGGCGGTCGGGGCCGAGGCGCTCGTCGAGGGACGGGCCCGACCAGGGTCCGCCGCGAGCGCGGTACTCCAGGGCGCGCGCCGGCGTGAACGTGGCCTCGATCACGCGCCGATTCTCGCAGCCGCTCGGCGCGACGACTCGGAACCTCGGCAGCGTCGCCGCGTGGACGCGTCGCCCGGATCAGGTCGCGACGTCGGAGTCGGGGTGGTCGACGACCATGCCGGAACGGGCGAGGCGCTCGAGCGTTGAGCGATCTGCTTAGATTCGCAGCCGCGGGACGGCGGGCATATGTGCGGATCGCCGCGTTCCGTGAGCACTACCTCGTACGGGTGCTCGCCGACTGGTCGGCGCATGATCGTGCCGATCTTGTCCGGCTGGTCGATCGCCTGGTCGGCGACCCGCGTCACTCTCCGGTTCCCGCTGCGAAGGGGTCGCCCACGTCATGAGCAGGATCGAGACCAACCGGCGCATCGAGTACGCCGGGTCGGTACACGACGAGCGGGAGATCGACGCGGTCGTCGCCGTCTTGCGGGGCGGCCCGACCTCATTGCGCATCGGCAAGCACGTGCGGGCGATGGAACACCGGGTCGCCGAGCTGTTCGGCAAGCGGCGCGGGATCATGTGCAACTCGGGTAGTTCGGCGCTCTATCTCGCGATCGAGGTGCTTGGTCTCGAGCCGGGCGATGAGATCATCACCTCGCCGTGCACGTTCTCGACGGATCTCGCGCCGATGTTCCGCAACCAACTCGTGCCCGTGTTCGTCGACGTCACACCCGACACCTTCCAGATCGACGTCGGCGCGATCGAGGCGATGATCGGGCCGCGCACCAAAGCGATCCTCGCGCCGAACCTCATCGGCAACGCTCCCGACTGGGACGTGATTCGCGCGATCGCCGACCGCCATTCCCTCGCCGTGGTCGAAGACTCGTGCGACGCACTCGGTCTCACGCTGCGCGGCACCCCCACGGGAACCCGGGCCGACATCAGCCTGACGAGCTTCGCGTTGTCGCACATCATCACCGCGGCGGGTACGGGTGGGATGGTGTGCTTCGACGACGACGCGCTCGCCGACCGCGCGCTGTTGCTGCGCCGCTGGGGGCGGCGTTCGGAGATCCAACTGTTCGGTTCGACGCGCGGTTCCGAACGCGACTTCTTCAGCACGATCGATGGCGACATCGAGTACGACAACTTGTTCATCTTCGATGAGGTGGGTTGGAACTTCGAGCCGTCCGAGCTCTCGGCGGCGTTCGGGCTCGTGCAGCTCGACAAGCTCGGCGACAACCTCGCCCGGCGGCGCCGCAACTTCGAACGCACGAGCGCGCACGTCGCGCGCCACTCCGAGTCCTTCCTGCTGCCGCAGTTGACCGAAGGCATCGAGACCGGATGGCACATGTTCCCGCTGATCATTCGGCCCGAGTCGGGGATCCGGCGCAGCGCCTTGCAGCAGTGGATGGAGCGCCACGGCGTCGACACGCGCATGGTGTGGACCGGCAATGCCGCCCGCCAGCCCGCGTTCCGCGACCGAGAGTTCCGTCAACCCGACGTCGGACTTCCGAACGCCGACCGGGTCATGGAATGGGGCCTGATCCTGCCCAACAGCCACTCGATGAGCGACGACGACTGCGACTACATCGGCGAATGCCTCGACGGCTACCTGGCCGAAGCGGGGCTCGCCGGATGAGCGGGCGGTTCGCGGATCGTCGGGTGCTCGTTACCGGCGCGAGTCGTGGGATCGGTGCAGCCATCGCCGAACGCTTCGCCGCCGAGGGGGCGGCCGTCGCGATCGTCGCGCGCACCCTCGACCACCACGACCATCTCGCCGGGTCTTTGCGTGAGACCTGCGACCGGATGACCCGCCACGGTGCCCGCGTCTTCACGATCGTCGCCGATCTCACCGACGAGACCGACCGCGCCCGTATCGTGCCCGAGGCGATCGCGGGACTCGGTGGGCCGATCGAGATCCTGGTGAACAACGCGGCCGCGGCGATGTACGCGCCGCTCGAGGCGTTCCCGTTGCGTCGCCGCCGGTTGACGTTCGAGGCGAATGTGCACGCGCCGCTCGATCTCGCGCAAGGCGTGATCCCGGCGATGCGCGCGGCCGGTCAGGGTTGGATCGTCAACCTGTCGAGCGGCAGCACACGCCTCGCGGCCGGGCCGCCGTTCGCGGTCGGGCCGCAGGGATCGACGATCGCCGTCTACGGCGCGTCCAAGGCCGCGCTCAACCGCATCACCAACGGGCTCGGGGTCGAGTTGTACGGCACCGGGATCCGCGTCAACACGGTCGAGCCGCGCGCTGCGGTGTTGAGCGAGGGCGCGGCAGAACTCGTCGGGGCGACGCTGCGGCCTGATCAGATCGAGTCGATGGAGGAGATGGTCGAGGCCGTCATCGCTCTGTGCGATTGCCCGGCCGAGGCCGGATCATGGTCAGCCTCGATCTTATCGCCGAGTGGGGCCTCACTGTCCACGGACTCGACGGGGCGCCGCTCGCTTGACGGCTCATCCGCGCGCCGCGCGGCGGCGGACCGGCGCTTCCGCGACCGGCGTGTCGTCGGGTGCCGTAGCGTCGCGAACCATGGCCGAGGTTCGTGGCACCGATCCCTTCGACGAGACCGACGATCAGCAGGCGTTGCGGCAACTCGCGCGCGACGTCGCAGAGCGTGAACTCGCGCCCAATGCCCGCCACTGGGACGAGACCGAGGAGTTCCCGCAGGCGAGTTGGGACGCGCTCCGAAAGGCCGAACTTCTCGGTGTCACGACCGACGAACGCTACGGCGGGGGCGGGCTCGGCGACGTCGAGGCTGCCATTGTGCTCGAAGAACTCGCGCGCGCCGACGTGAGCAGCGCGATTCTCGCCCAGCTCATGTTCAACGGGCCGCCGCGGGCGATCCAGCATCTCGGCAACGACGCGATGAAGGATCGCTGGCTCCCGTGCGCGGCCTCGGGCGAGCAGCTGTTCTGCATCGGGATCAGCGAGACCGAGGCCGGCTCGGCGGTCAATCACATGCGGGCCCGGCTGACACCCGACGGCGACGGCTTCCGTCTCGACGCGTACAAGAACTACGTCACGGGCGGGCACAAGGCCGGGGCGTGCCTCGTGTGGTGTCGCTTCCCCGGAAGCGAAGGCATTAAGGGCATCGGTGCCGTGCTCGTCGATCTCGGCGCGCCGGGCGTGAGTTGTGTCGGCACCCACGTCAAGATGGGGCTGCGCGGCACAAGCGAAGCCGAGTTGGCCTTCGACAGCGTGCGGATCGAACCCGACGAGGTGCTCGTGTGGGGAACTCCGGACAGTTCCGACAGCTTCAAGACGCTCATTGGGCACATCAATCACGAACGGTGCGGCAACGCCGCCATGTGCCTGGGTGCCGCACAGGGCGCACTCGAGTACGCGTTGCGGTACATGCGTGACCGCCGCGTCGGGAATCGCACGCTCGCCGAGTTCCAGGGACTGCAGTGGAAGATCGCCGACATGACGATGCGGCTCGAAGGGGCGCGCCTGCTCCTCGGGCGTGCTGTGCGCCTCGCCGGCCCCGGTGGCACACCGCCGGCGCTCGAGACCGCGTTGGCGAAGGCCGCGGCCAACGAGGCGGCGAAGTTCGTCTGCGACGAAGCGATCCAACTTCTCGGCGGCTACGGCTTCTCGCGCGAGTTCCCGGTCGAGCGCGTGTACCGCGACATCCGCGGCCTGTGCATCGGTGCCGGCACGATCGAGATCCAGAAGAACTTCATCGGCACCAACGTGTTGGGTGGCGCGCGACCCGCCGGTGGCGCCTGGCGTTGAATCCCAGCGCGCCCGAAGCACCCCGCCCGGAGGGCGAGGTCGCGAGTTCAGCGGGGCAGAATCGTGCCCAGCAGGGTCAGGATCGCTGCGCCGAACAGGCACGGGCGCGCCACGGTGCCGGGTCCGAGCCGTCGCCGCCGAGCCTTGTTCGCCTTCTTCACCGCCTTCGGGTCGACGTCGCCGGAGCCGCCGGACTCCGCGGCGTCGCCGGTGCTCGCAGCTTTGCCATTCTTCGCCACGTCGTGTGCGTCGGCGTCCGTGGCGGCGGCCTTGACGGGCAGATACGCTCGAACTGACACGAACGTCAGGTTCGAGCCTCTCGCATCACCCGCACGAGGAGCGACGCCCGCACGAGGAGATGCAAATGGCGTACGACCAAGCAGCCGCAACCGACTTCTTCCACGGTCAGCCCTACCCGATGTGGTCCGAGCAGGCCGGCGAGTGTCCGGTCGTCGAGACGACCATGGACTTCGGCGTGATGTCGGGTTACCAGGTGCTGAGCTGGGACGATGCCGAGGCCGTGCTCCGCGACAACGTCACGTTCGCGAGCGAGATCAACCTTCGCCACATCGGCGAGTTCATGGGCGAACTCATCGTGGGTCTCGACGGCGAGGAGCACCGCAAGTACCGCAATCTCGTCGCCAGGGCGTTTCGCGCCAGCCAACTCGAGCAGTGGGATTCTGCGCTCGTGCGGCCCATCATCGGCTCGCTCGTAGACCGAATCGCCGGCGCCGGGCGCGCCGACCTCGTGCGCGACATCACCGAGCGCTACCCCGTGCAGGTGATCTGCGGGATCGTCGGAGTCCCACTCGAGGACAGCGAGCAGTTCGCCAAGTGGGCGATCGAGATCAACACCGGGCCGATCAACCGCGAGGTCGGCTTTGCCGCCCGCGACGCCATGACCGAGTATCTGCGCCCGCTCGTCGAGGCCCGCCGCGCCGAGCCGACGGGCGATTTCCTCTCCGATCTCGTCCATGCCGAGATCGACGGACACACCCTGTCGGACGAACGGCTCTACGGCTTCCTGCGGCTGTTGTTGCCGGCGGGTGCCGAGACGACCTATCGCGTGATGGGCAACGCGCTGTTCGCGCTGCTCACCCATCCCGACACACTGGCGCGCGTGTACGACGACTTCGACCTGATCCCTGCGGTCATCGAAGAGACGCTGCGGTGGGAAACGTCGGTCACGATGGTGTCGAGGGTCGCGGCGCGCGACACCGAGATTGCCGGCTGCCCCGTGCACGCGGGTTCGTCGGTCGGGGTGGTGACAGGTGCGGCGAACCGCGACCCCCGTCACTTCGACCGTCCGAGCGAGTGGGACATCGACCGACCGCCGGCGTTGCACCTCGCGTTCGGCACAGGCCCCCACCAGTGCCTGGGGATGCATCTCGCACGCCTCGAGCTACGCGCGGGACTCGAAGAGATCCTCGGCCGGCTCCACAACCTGCGCCTCGATCCCGACGACGCCGGTCCAGCCCCGGTGATCGAGGGCTACGCGTTCCGATCGCCGAACCGTCTCCCGGTGGTGTTCGAGCGCACCTGATGCCGCGCCACATGAGTCGATCAGTCGCGAACTCGCGGCGAAGGCTCAACCAGGGCGGGTTCCTGCCGACGAGGCGGGATGCGCAAGCGTGCGTCGCGGGATCGGATGCGCTCGACCCACGTCGAGGTGCTCGCCTCACTCGAGGCCGTCATCGCGCGGCACAGCACGAGTGAATCGTGCGGCGGCGCGGATGCTGCGACCATGTCGTCCGCGCTCCCGTCAGCACACTCGATCGACCAGCCCGCAGACGACGGCCCGGGCGCGACCGTGCTGGCCTTTCGTCCCCGGCTCCGCCTCGCACCCGCGTTGGGTCCCGACGGCGCCGCCTGAGCCCGACGCAGCGTCGGCGACGACGGGACCTCGGCGAAGGGTCAGCCCCGGAACGGTACGGTGCGCAGCGTGACCGATCGCTTCTACTTCAAGCAATTGCTCGCCGGCCGCGACTTCGCGCGCGACGACGCCCTCGCGCAGCAGATGGTCAACTTCGCGTATCTCATCGGCGACCGCGACACGGGGGAGTGCGCGGTCGTCGACCCGGCCTATTCGGTCGGCGAACTGGTCGACATCGCCGCTGCCGACGGGTTGCGGATCAGCGACGTGCTCGTCACTCACTACCACCCCGATCATGTCGGCGGTTCGATGATGGGTCTCACCATCGAGGGGCTGCGCGAACTGCTCGACCGTGTCGCCGCGAAGGTGCACGTCCAGCAGGATGAGGCATGGGGGCTGAAGCGGGTCACGGGTGTCGGCGACGGTGACATCGAGACGCACGCCTCGGGCGATGTCGTGCACGTCGGTGCGGTGCCGATCACGTTGATCCACACGCCGGGGCACACGCCGGGTTCGCAATGCTTCCACGTCGACGGCCGGTTGGTGAGCGGCGACACGCTCTTCCTCGACGGATGCGGTCGCACCGACCTCCCCGGGGGTGACGCCGACCAACTGTACGAATCGCTCCACACACGGCTGGCGGTCGTGCCCGACGACGCCTGGTTGTATCCCGGGCACCTGTACTCACCCGAGCCGAGCGCACCCCTCGGCGTGGTGCGCGAACGCAACTACGTGTTCCGCCTCCGTACCCGTGACCAGTGGAACATCATGTTCGGCGACGGCTGACAACGGTCAGCGGAAGTCGAAGGCGACCTTGATCGCGCCGGAGTCGGTCTGGGTCGCCAGCGCGGTGAAGGCGGCGCGCCAGTCCTCGAGTCGGTAGGTGTGGGTCAGCATTGCCGAGATGTCGATCGTGCCCGCGGCTGCGAGGTCGAGGTAATGCTCGATCGCGTGCTTGCGAACGCCGTCGACGACCTCGATGCCGAAGGCGTTCGAGCCGATGATCGAGGCGTCCTTGAAGTAGAGCGGCGACCACTCGAAGCGCGCCGCGGCGTTGACTCCCGACACCACGATCCGGCCCTGGTACGACAGCACGCGAAGCGCCTGTTCGATCGTCCAGGGCGCGCCGATCGTGTCGTACACGACCGCGATGTGGCCGGGATGCGCCAGCGGGAGACCCGCCCACGGCTGGTGCAACACCGACCCCGACCAGTCGGCGAGCGCGACCACCGTGTCGTGCGGCGAGAGGTTCGCGTCGATCACGTGAGCGCCCCACTTCGCCGCGAGTTCTTGTTGCGCGGGGTGACGGGCGACGCAGGCGATCTCGACGGTCGGGTACAACGCGCGCAGGATCGCGATGCTCGTGCTGCCGAGCGCGCCGGCACCCCACACCGCGACCTTGCTCCCCGCGAGCGGCGGGTTGCGCGTGATCGCATGGAGCGAGACCGCGAACGGATCGGCGAGCACCGCGACCTCGTCGCTGATCGAGTCGGGCACGCGGATCGCCATCGAGTCGTGCGCCGGCAGCAGATCGGCGAAGCCGCCCGTGGCGTCGGACGAGTTGCCGGTATGGATGCCGGGCGTGAGCCGCCCCGACGTGAAGTTCCAGCACGAGGACAGGTCGCCGGCCGCGCACGCAGGGCACTCTGGCGTGATCCCGCGCGGGCCGCACGACAACCAGCAGTTGAGCACCACACGTTCGCCGACCGCCACAGTCGCGGCGGGACCGGCCTCGATGACATCGGCAACGACCTCGTGGCCGAGCACGTGGGGGAACGAGATGAAGGCGGTGAGCGCGAAGTCCGACGCGTCGCCGCCGGTGTCCATGAACACCTGCTTGGTGTCGCTCCCGCAGATCCCCGTCATCCGGGTCCGCAGGACGACCCAGTCGTCGCCGAACCGGCGGGGATCGTCGATCTCGCGCAACCCCATCGGCGTGCCGTGCAGGTTGACGAGCAGGTGATTGTCAGGGTCGGCCGGAGGTTGGGCCGGCGGGTCGGGGTCGACGCCGAACACGAGTGCGCGCATGACGTGCGAGGATACGACCCATGGCTCGCACCGTGTACCGCATCTGCCCGCTCTGCGAAGCGACCTGCAACCTGGAACTGCGCGTCGAGGGTCGAACGATCGAACTCGCCCGCGGCGACCGGGACGACGTCTACAGCAGGGGTTTCATCTGCCCCAAGGGATCCGCGATCGGACACCTCGAGTCCGACCCCGACCGCTTGCGGCGACCCCGCATCCGTGACCGCGCGACCGATACGTGGCGCGACGTCTCCTGGGACGAGGCGTTCGCCTACATCGACGCGTGCCTCACCCCGTTACTCGAACGAGCCGGGCGCGACGCGCTCGCGTTCTACGCAGGGAACCCCTGCGCACACAACCTCGCGCCGATGGTGTACAACCGCGTCGTCATCCAGAGCGCCCGCACGAAGAACGTGTTCTCGGCGAGCACCGTCGACCAGATGCCCAAGCAGGTGAGTGCGGGCTACATGTTCGGGACGGCGTTGAGCGTGCCGGTGGCCGACGTCGACCACACCGATCACCTGATGATCCTCGGCGCCAACCCGTTCGCGTCGAACGGCTCGCTCATGACCGCGCCGGACCTGCCGGGCCGGTTGCGCGCGCTGCGGGCGCGTGGCGGTCGCCTGGTCGTGGTCGACCCGCGCCGCAGCAAGACCGCAGAGGAAGCCGACGAGTGGGTCGCGATCCGGCCCGGCACCGACGCGTTCTTCCTCCTCGCGATCGCACACGTCATGTTCGAGGACGGCAGCGCCGATCCGGGTGCACACGTCGCTCCCCACGTCGCGGGCCTCGACGAGGTGCGCGCCATCGCCGTCGACTTCTCGCCCGAGCGGGTCGCGCCGATCTGTGGCCTCGACGCAGCCGACATCCGGCGCCTCGCCCGCGAACTCGCGGCCGCGCCGACCGCGGCCGTGTACGGTCGGATCGGCACGACGACGACCGAGTTCGGCACGGTCGCGTCCTGGGCCGTCGACGTCGTCAATGTGCTCACCGGCAACCTCGACCGGCGAGGCGGCGCGATGTTCAACCTGCCGGCGAGCGGGGGTGCCAACGCGGGCGGTCCCGGCGGCAAAGGGCGTGGCATCCGCGTGGGCCGGCGCGTGTCGCGAGTGCGCGCGATGCCTGAGGTCTTCGGCGAGTTTCCGGTCGCGACGCTGCCGGACGAGATCGAGACCCCGGGCGAAGGTCAGGTACGCGCGCTCATCACCGTGGCGGGGAACCCGGTGTTGTCGAACCCCGACTCGGTGCGGCTCGATACGACCCTCGCCTCACTCGAGTTCATGGTCAGCGTCGACATCTACTGCAACGAGACGACACGCCACGCCGACGTGATCCTGCCGGCCGAGTCGTTGCTCGCCCGCGGGCACTACGACATCGCCCTGCGCTCGCTCGGCGTCCGCAACGTCGCGCACTACTCGCCGCCCGCGGTGGAATTGGATCCGCACGAGTACCCCGAGTGGCGGACCCTCGTGCGGCTCGGCGCGATCCTGCAAGGGCTCGGGCACGGCGACGATGTCGTCGATGCCGTCGATGACTTCGTGCTGCGAGGCCTCGTCGACAAGGCGGTTGCTCGGCCGGGCCCGGTCGAGGGTCGCGACCCCGACGAGTTGATCGCCGACCTGTCGGCGGGTGGACGCCGCGGCCCCGAGCGGGTGGTCGACCTGATGCTGCGCACCGGCCCCTACGGCGATCGGCTCAGCATCGACGCGCTGATCGCCGCGCCGCACGGCATCGACCTCGGGCCGCTTCAGCCGCGGCTCCCCGACGTGTTGCGCACGCCGACCGGCATGATCGAACTCGCGCCGGAGCCGATCGTCAGCGACGTCGCCGAGCGGCTGCTGCCCCTGCTCGACCGTGCACCCGACGACGCGCTCACGCTCGTCGGGCGCCGCGATCTGCGCTCGAACAACTCGTGGATGCACAACCTGCGCGTGCTCGTCAAGGGCAAGCCGCGCTGCACGCTGCACGTCCATCCGACGGACGCGGCGCGGCTCGGACTCGACGACGGCAAGCTCGCACGCGTCGCGAGCACCGCGGGGAGCGTCGACATCGCCGTCGAGATCACCGACGCAATCCGTCCGGGCGTGGTGAGCATCCCGCACGGTTGGGGGCACGACGGTCCGGGTGTCCAACTGTCGATCGCGCGCGAGCACGCGGGCGTCAACAGCAACATCCTCACCCGGCCCGACCTCATCGACCCGCTCAGCGGCACGAGCGCACTCAACGCGATCCCCGTCGAGGTCGCAGCCATCTGACCGCGCGGCCAACCGGCGGATGGCCGTTGCTGCGCTTCAGCGGAGGGTCGCGGTGAACGCGGCCATGCCACTCACGAAGGCATCGCAATTCGCCGTCTTGTCAACGATCATCTGCTTGGCGTCGAGACCACCGGGGAACACGGCCGGGGTGTAGTACTCGAAGCCGCCGTCCTCGATGGCGTCGGCGATCTCGCGCGCGCACTGGGCTGCGGGGACCTTGTCGATCTCGAACAGCGCCGCCGCGTTGCCCGGCTGATCCCAGATTTCGGTGTCGATCGGGCCGGGGAGCACGAGCTTGCACCCGACTCCCGTCCCCTCGAGGTCGATGCGCATCGCCTCGGTCCACCCCGCGAGCGCGTACTTCGACGCGCAATAGGCCGACTCGTTGACGATCGGCATGCGGCCCCCGGTCGACGAGACGTTGACGAACAGGCCGGATCCCCGTTCGAGGAATCGCGGAAGGAGCGCGAGCGACAGCCGCACCGGTGACAAGAAGTTGACGCGCATCGTCTCCTCGACGAGCGCATCGGTGAGTTCGGTGACGCGCACGCGCTTGGGGATCGCGGCGTTGTTGACGACCACGTCGATCCCCGCGAGTGCCTCCCACGCGTCGTCCGCGAGCCGCGTGACCCCCTCGAGGTCACCGAGGTCGGCCGGGATCATCTGTGAACCCGGCGAGGACTCCCGGCACTCGGCGAGCACCTCGGCGAGAAGTTCGACCCGGCGGGCGACGAGAAGGACAGACGCCCCCCGCCGGGTCAACTCGGGCGCCAATGCAGCGCCGATGCCTGACGAAGCGCCGGTCAGGAGGATCCGGGATCCTGCGAGGGCGTAGCGCATTCTGACCGACGATAGTCGTCAGGTCGCTTTGTCGAACAGGAGTCGCTCGATGTGGCCCGTCTGTGTGGTCACGGCCATCGACGCCTGTTGGACCTCGACACTGCTCTGGGCCGTCTGCGAGCTGGCCTCGGCGACGCCCTGAATGTTCATCGCGATCTCGTTCGCGGTGGCTGACTGTTCTTCGACGGCAGACGCGATGGAACCCTGAAGGTCCGAGATGCGTTGGATGAGTTCGTTGATGCGAGCCATCGCCTCGACCGACTCAATGACGTTACTCTGGATCGAGGCGACCGTACTGGAAATACTGTCGGTCGCGGAGCTGGTCTGATTGGCGAGATCCTTGACCTCGCTGGCGACGACGGCGAAGCCCTTCCCGGCTTCGCCCGCGCGCGCGGCTTCGATCGTGGCATTGAGTGCCAACAAGTTGGTCTGGGCCGCGATCGTCGAGATGAGCTTGACGATCTCTCCGATCTGTTGGCTCCCGGTCCCGAGCGACTCGATCGATGTCATTGTTGCACCGGCCGCGTCAACGCCCGCGCGCGCCACGGTCGCCGCTTCACTCGCGTTCTTCGCAATCTCGGCAACGCTGGCCGTCATCTCCTCGGCGCCCGCGGCCACGACCGAGGCCTGTGCCGCGGCCTGTTCCGCGCTGGCTGACAGCGACTGCGAGATCTGATCGAGCGAACTTGACGTTACCCCCAACTCGGAAACCAGGGAACGGGCCTCGCTCTCTCGCTCCGAGACATCCTCCCAGTTGACGACGTATCCGAGGTGGCGGCCTTCGGCATCGGTGATGTGGTTGAACCTGCCGTCGAGGCGAGTTTCGCCGAACGCGATGATCCCGCGGTGTGGCATGTTCCGGCGATCCTTCAAGATTCGCTCGACGTGGCCGGGGTCCGAGTGGAATCGGTGGATCGACCCGCCCAACAGGTCGGCCGTGCCGATGCGGAACATCCGCTGGATCTCGTCCGCGAAGCCGGCGACCGTCTCGGCCGCGCGCCGGTTCATGTAAACGAGGTTCAGCTCGAGGTCCGCGAGAAAGATGTTGGCCTGCACGCTGTCGAGCGTCGCCCGCAAGAATTGGGCGTCGAGCGATGCGGTGCCGGGCTGGTTTCCTCTGTGAATGGTGTTCGATCGAGCTCGCATGTGCGCTCCTCGTTGTTTTGGCTCCGCGTCCGTTGTGCCCTCGCCGCGAGGCTCCCGGCGTGCGGTGAGGGAAGCGAAGCGTTTGCTCATCGTCCATCTTGAAGGACGCGCCAGAGAACCAGTGGGCATCCCCGCTAAGTATGGACGAAGGTCCCTTAAGTATGGACGAAGGTCCCTTAAGTATGGACGAAGGTCCCTTAAGTATGGACGAAGGTCCCTCTGTCGACACAAGAATTGACTGATCCAGCGTTCGTCACGGCGCTTCGTCCTAGCCGCGGGCTCCGAAGCGCCATAGAAGATCGACCTCTGCCCGGACCGGCAGACCGATTCTCATCCAGACGAGACCGCCGGGACCACCGCGCATGAGAACTAGCCTCGGTTTGTCTACACGGCCGTGGATGGTTTGAATGCGGTGGTGCCCGACGAGCCGGAACCGACGACGCTCGCCCGGAGCCAGGCCGCGCGGCGCCGCCGGGTCATCGACGCGGCGCTCGCCCGCGCCTCCGATGGCGGTTTCGAGAACGTGCAGATGCGCGACGTCGCGACCGACGCGGGCGTCGCCCTCGGAACGGTGTACCGGTACTTCGCGTCCAAGGAACGACTGCTCCTCGAAGCGATGGCCGAGCAACAAGAGGACCTGCGGGGCTACCTGCTCGCACATCCCGCACCCGGCGCGACCCCCGCGGAACGCGTCATCAACGTGCTCGGGCGCGCCAACACGTCGTTGCGCAAGCACCCTGACATCACGGCTGCGATGGTCCGGGCGTTCGGCGCGAGCAACGAGGAAAACCGCGACCTCGTCGTGCGAGTCTCCGACATCATGGGCTCGATCATCACGAGCGCGATCGGGAGCAACACCGCACGAGACCGCAGGGTCGCCCGCATCCTGGTGCAGGTGTGGATGTCGTCGTTGATCGGTTGGGTGGGCGGAGTCGATCCGGCGGAGCGCGTCGACGACGACGTCGCGACGGCCGCGCACCTCTTGCTCGACGCCCCGAGCTGAGGCGGGACCAGGCGATGGATCCCGCGGACTCGACGCGCGCGGTCGCGGCCGATCGCCCCGCCACAACCGCGGCGAGCATCGCGCTGTCACACCGCCAGATACTCACCGTCTTCTCGGGCGTGATGGCCGGGATGTTCGTCGCCGCGATCGACCAGACGATCGTGTCGACCGCGGCCAAGGCGATCGGCGAGGACTTCGACTCCTTGACGAAGCTGGCGTGGATGTTCACGTCGTATTCGCTCGCATCGACCGCGGTGATGCCGCTCGCGGGCAAGCTGTCCGACCTCTTCGGCCGCAAGACGCTCTTCCAGTGGTCGATCGTCGTGTTCACCGCCGGGTCGCTGCTGTGCGGTGTCGCACCCAATTTCGCGGCCTTCATCGCGTTCCGCGCGATCCAGGGAGTGGGTGGCGGCGCACTGATCGTGCTCGCGTTTGCCATCGTCGGTGACATCGTGTCGCCCGCGGAGCGCGGCCGGTACCAGGGTTTGGTCGGGAGTGTGTTCGCAGTCGCGAGCGTGATCGGTCCACTGATCGGCGGTGTGATCGTGAGCCATGCGTCGTGGCGCTGGATCTTCCTCGTGAACCTGCCCGTCGGCATCGCCGCGCTCGGCATCACCAACCGCGCCCTGGCGCTGCCGTTCGCCCGCCAGGATCACACGATCGACTGGTTGGGCGCGGCGCTCGTGATCGTGAGCGCGTCGGCCTTCGTCGTGGGCGCCGCGCTCATCGGCGAACGCCACCACTGGTCATCGCCCGGAGTGATCGCCTGCGGCGTCGTAGCGATCGTCAGCACCGGTTTGTTCGTGCGCCAGGAGCGGCGCGCCGCCGAACCCGTCCTCCCGCCGCGACTGTTCCGGAGCACGACGATGCGCACGACGAGTCTCGTGGCGCTGTTCCTCGGCACGGGCATGTTCGGCGCGATCGTCTACCTCCCGCAGTACCTCCAGATCGTGAAGGAACTCGTCGCGACGAACGCCGGGCTGCGCATGATCCCGGTGATGGGCGGCATCCTCGTGGCCTCGACGACCTCGGGCCGGTTGATCGCGCGCTGGGGTCGATACCGCCTCTTCCCGATCCTCGGGCTCGCGATCCAGGCCGTTGCCTACATCTGCTTCGCCGCAATGGACAGGACGACACCGCTCGGGTTCGTGTTCGTGTTCATGGCGATGGCGGGGTTCGGCATCGGCATGGTGAGCCCGGTACTCGTGCTCGCGGTACAGAACGACGTTGCCCCGGCCGACCTCGGAGCGGCGACGAGTGCCACGACCTTCATCCGCCAGATGGGCGCGACGCTCGCAACCGCGATCTTCGGCGCGATCATCGCCGCGCGCGTCCCGGTGGCCACCGAGCAACTGTTGAACTCGCCGGAACATCTCGCCCGGCTCCCGCGCGCCGACCAACTCGCCGCTATCGAGGTGTTCATGGACGCGCTGCACATCGTGTTCTGGTGCACCGTGCCGGTCGCCGTCATCGGCTGCCTGCTGGCGCTGCGGATCCCCGAGAACCCGCTGCGGTCCACCGCCAACGTCAACGCCACAGGCGCCGATACGTCATCTCCCAGGTGACCGATCGACGCACCACTAGTTTCTGCGGGATGGCCGTGCCTTTCCACTATCACTTCGCGGACTTGTTCGAGCAGGCCGCCGATGTCGTCCCCGAACGGATCGCGGTGATCGACGAACGCCGTCGTGCCACCTACGCCGAACTCGAGTCGCGCACGAACCGACTCGCTCATGTGCTCCAAGGCGCGGGTGTGCAGCCCGGCGATCACGTCGCGATCTACTCACCGAACTGCCTCGAGTGGGTCGAGGCGATGTTCGCGATCTACAAGGTGCGGGCATCCGTCGTGAACATCAACTTCCGCTACGTCGAGCACGAGTTGCGCTACATCCTCGACAACTCCGATGCCGTCGCGATCATCTACGCCGCGGAGTACGAGCCGCTGCTCGCCGTTGCCCGCGGCTCGCAGCCTGCGCTCACGGCCTTCATCCGCATCGACGACGGTTCGGGCGCGGGCGGCGCCATCGCCGAGGCTCTCGACTACGAGACGGCACTCGCCGGCCAGTCCCCTGATCGCGACTTCGAGGAACGCTCGGACGACGACATCTACCTGCTTTACACCGGGGGCACGACCGGGATGCCCAAGGGTGTCATGTGGCGCATGGAGGATGTCTTCTACGCGCTGGGCGGCGGCGTCGACGTGTTCACCAACGAGAAGGTGACGAGTCCGGGTTCGCTCGCGGCGAAGATCGATCCGAACGCCCCGGGAGGTCTTGTGACGCTGCAGACGGCGCCGCTCATGCACGGCGCAGGCCAGTTCGGGATGATGCGGACGCTGTTCGAAGGCAACACCGCCGTGCTCCCGCTGCAGTTCGATGCCGACCAGGTCTGGCAACTCGTGCACGAACACCGCATCAACACGATCGGCTTCATCGGCGATGCGATGGCGCGCCCACTCAAGGACGCCTACGAGAAGGTCAAGGACACCATCGACATCAGCTGCGTGTACTCGTTCAGCTCGACAGCGGCGATCTTCTCGCCGACGCTCAAGGCGTATTGGCGCGCGACGCTGCCCGAGCACACGGTCATGCTCGACGCGATCGGATCGTCCGAGACGGGTATGAACGGCTACCGCATGGTCGAGAAGGGCAAGGAGCGCACGGAGGGGATCACGACGGTCACTGCCTCGCTCGACTCGGTCGTGCTCGACGACGACCTCGAGCCCGTCGCGCCCGGCAGCGGCCAAACCGGACGGGTCGCACGCGGCGGCAACATCCCGGTCGGCTACTACAAGGACGACGCCAAGACCGCCGAGACCTTCGTCGTCGACCGGCGCGGCAAGCGCTGGTCCATTCCCGGAGACTTCGCCAAGGTCGAATCGGACGGCACGATCACGTTGCTCGGTCGCGGTTCGGTGTGCATCAACTCGGGTGGCGAGAAGATCTTCCCCGAAGAGGTCGAAGGCGCGTTGAAGGCGCACCACGAGGTCGTCGACGCGATCGTCGTCGGGCTTCCCGACGATCGTTGGGGCGAGGCCGTGTGCGCCCTCGTCCAGCCCGAACCGGGCGCCGCGCCGAGCCTCGAATCGCTACAGGAAACCGCGCGCGGGCTCGTCGCCGGCTACAAGGTGCCGCGCCGCATGTTCCTGATCGAGCAGGTGCCGCGCCATCCGAATGCCAAGCCCGATTACAAGCGGGCCAAGGCGATGGCGCTCGACTTGGCGAGCGCGGGCGGGTTGTGACCTTGCTTTGGCGCGTCGTGATGTCGCAGCGAAGGTCCCCGCGTTGCACCGGCGCACGCTCCCTGTCGCCCCCGGTGACGGCATCGACGCGCCGCCCGGGCTCAAGCGATTTTCGGTCAGGCCGATCATTGAGGTGATGCCTCCACACCCGCCCGTCCGCCGGCGGCGCGTCTGCGCACGCCTGATCGGCTGCCTCGTCGCCGTCGCGGTCACCGTTGCCACGATCGGGCCACGGATCGCGCTCATCGATCGGGCGGCCGCGGCCGAACCGCCGTCCGGGACACCGGTCATGGGTGAGGCACTGATCACGGCACACCAGCTCGCCACCTACTACTACTCACGCAAGGGGCACGACACCGCACAACTCCCGACACTCGACGACGACGTCGAGGCGCTCGCCCGCCTCTTCATCGAAGAAGGACGGCGAGACGGTGTGCGCGGCGACATCGCGTTCATGCAGTCGATGGTCGAGACCGGTTGGCTGTTGTTCCCGACCTACGGGCAGATCCGCCCCTGGTTCAACAACTATTCCGGCATGTACGCGTTCGACGGCCGCCCTAAGGGCACGACGTGCGCGGCCGAGACGAGCCCGTCGCGCTGTTTCGAGTCGCCGCGCATCGGAGTGAGGACGCAGGTTCACCTGCTCCGCAGTTACGCGGACCCGTCGGTGGCCGACACGCCCGATCGGCTCGCCTACGCGCCCCGCGACCGTCGCGGCGTCGCCCCGGTCTGGGAACTCTTCGGCGGCCAGAGCGGGCAGGCGATCTGGGCGACTGCACCCGACTACGGCACGTTCATCATCGAACAGTTGTGGCGACCGATGCTGTCGCGCCTCGGGGTCGTCGAACCGTGCGTCCCCGCGGGCGCCAACGGCGCCGGCGCCGTGGGCAGCGGCTACTGGGTGTTCGGTCCGACCGGAGTTCCATCGGCGGTCGGCACAGCAACGCCATTCGGATCGGCCGGGGCTGCCGGAGCGCCGTCACTCGTCGTCGATGTGGTCGCCCACCCATCCGGTGCGGGGTACTGGCAGGCGACCCGCAGTGGCGGCGTGTACGCGTTCGGCAACGCCACCAAGTTCGGCACCCTCGTGCGGGCGAACATCGGCGCCCCCGTCACGGCGATGGAGTCGACCCCGAGCGGGAACGGCTACTGGCTCTTGACGGCCGACGGTGGGGTGCACGCCTTCGGCGACGCCGAGACGTTCGGCGCGCCCGCAACCGGGGCACCGCGCAGCCGCGCGATCGGCATCGAGCGCACCCCGACCGGTGCCGGGTATTGGGTGCTGAGCGCCGACGGTGCTGTCGCAGCGTTCGGGGACGCAGCTGCGTTGGGTTCGCCCAAGGAGTCGGGCGGGGCGCGGACGCCCAGCGCGCTCGCACGCACACCCTCGGGGGGCGGCTACTTCGTAGTGACCTCGCGCGGACGGGTGCTCGCGTTCGGCGACGCCCAGGTCGCAGGAGACGTCCACGGCTGCGGCTTCGGCGCCGTCGCAGACATCGAAGCGGCTCCGAGCGGCAACGGTTACTGGATCACCACCGCACGTGGCGCGGTGTACGCCTTCGGCAGCGCCCGATACGTCGGGCAGCCGGCCGCTCCGTTCGGCGGCGCCGTCGCCTTCGCGCTCGCCGCCTGACCGATCGTTCGCGACCGCCGGGCTCTGGCGCGCCCCGGACAACTCCGCCGCGTGCCCGAACCGCGGGCGTCGCCGGTGCGCCTGACGGTAGGGTGACCCACGTACGCGGGGAGCTCGGGAGAGCCGGGCTGAGAGGGCGACCGGATCCGTCGCCGACCCCTTGAACCTGCCCCGGGTAATGCCGGCGAAGGGAGCGACCGATGCGGTTCCGCCCGTCGATGATTCGGTATCGCCGATGACCTCGGACCGTGTCACGGCGATCGTCGTGTGCGGGCCGGTGCCGCCCTCGCCTGAGGCCGTCGCGCTCATCCCGCGCCGCCCCGACTGCGTCGTCGCGGCCGACGTGGGGTTGCGTCACGCGGCGGCGCTCGGTGTCAAGGTCGACCTGGTCGTCGGCGACCTCGATTCGCTCGACGCGGCCGAGATCGATGCCGCCCGGCGCGCCGGGATCACGATCGAGCGACATTCGCGCTTCAAAGACGTGACGGACCTGGAACTGGCGATTCTCGCGGCGATCGAACGGGACGCCAGCCGCGTCGTCGTCGTCGACGGGGGAGTCGGGCCACGCGTCGATCACTTTCTCGCCAACGCGCTGGTGCTCGCATCTGCGCGATTCGCGGCGTGCAGGGTCGAGGCCGCGTTGGGCGACGCGTGGGTCTCGGTCATCAACGATCGCAGCGGACTCGTCGCGCTCCGCGGCGCGGTCGGGTCGATCGTGACGTTGCTCGCGGTCGGAGGCGCGGCACGCGGCGTCACGAGCGACGGACTGCGGTGGGCGCTCGATCGGCGCACGCTTCGGCCCGGTTCGTCGCTGGGTGTCAGCAACGAGATCGCGACGGTTCCCGCCCGCATCGAGGTCGAGTCCGGATGCTTGCTCGCGATCCAACCCTTCGGAGGAGCGCAATGAGACGAGCTCAAATGCTGGCCTGCCGCCGCCGTTACGCGGTCGCGGCGTTGCCGGTCGTGTTGGTGTTCGCCGCGGCCTGCGGCGACGACACCGATCCAGCTGCCGGCAGCGGCGACGGCTCCGGTCCTGTCACCGTCACGTTGCTCACGCACGGATCGTTCGTCGTGAGCGACGGGATCTGGGATCCGCTCGAGCAACAGGGCATCGAGGTCGAGGTCGTGACCGGTGGCGACGCCGGCGAACTCACGAACCGACTCGTGTTCGATCGTGAACACCCCGAGGGTGATCTCGCGTTCGGAGTCGACAACACGTTCCTTGGGCGCGCGTTCGACGAGAGGGTGTTCGCAACCCATGACGTCGACGTCACGGGCGTCGATCCCGAGCTCGTGCCGGAAGTCGGCGCCGACCGCGTCGTCCCCGTCGACTTCGGCGACGTGTGCGTCAACTACGACCGCGAATGGTTCGCGGCGCGCAGCCTCGATCCGCCCAGTTCGCTCGATGCGTTGATCGCGCCTGAGTACCGCGGCCTCACGATCGTCGAAGATCCCAACCTCAGCTCGCCCGGTCTCGCGTTTGTGCTCGCGACGGCGTTGCGTGATCCCGACGGATGGGAGGACTGGTGGCGGGACCTGCGTGATCGTGACGTCCTCGTCGTCGACGGCTGGGAGACCGCGTGGAACGTCGAGTTCAGCGGGGGCGGCGGGGGCGGCGACCGCCCGATCGTGGTGAGCTACGCGTCGAGTCCACCGGCGACGGTGATGTTCTCCGACGGGTCGCGCACCGAACCGAATGTCGCGGTGGTCGACGACGGCTGCTTCCGACAGGTCGAGTACGCGGGTGTCCTCGCGAACGCCAGGCATCCAGAGGTGGCCGAGGTCGTCTTGCAGTATTTGCTGTCGGAGGGCTTTCAAGTCGACGTGCCGGCCAACATGCTCGTGTTCCCCGCCCGGACCGGGGTAGCGCTCCCCACGGTGTTCGACCGCTTTGCGATGCGTCCCACCGAACCCATCGTGGCTGATCCTTCGCTGATCGACGCGCAGCGCGACGACGTCCTCGAGCGGTGGACCGAGATCGTGCTGACGTGAATCGGCCGTGGTCGTGCGGTGCCGGTGCGAGGCGGTCGGATCGCCCGCGCCAGGCCGAAGCACGCGTCGCGCGCGCACTCGCAACCAGCGTCCCGGCCGTGTTCGCACTCGTGCTCGTGGCCTGGCCGTTCGGGGCGATCCTGCGGCGAGGCCTCGTGCCGGACGGCCACATCGACTTCGGTCCGGTTGTCGACGTCGTCGCATCGGCGCGCAGCCGCGCGCTCGTGTCTTTCACCGTCCGCCAGGCGCTCCTGTCGACGATCGTCACCCTGGCGATCGGGCTGCCCGCCGCCTGGGCCGCGAGCCGCCGCTGGTGGGGCGCGCCGATCGTCCGGGTCGTGTCGACGAGCGCGTTCGTCATGCCGACGGTCGTGATGGGTCTCGCCTTCCGGTCCGTCATCGACCGCGGTTTGCGCGGGATCCTGCTCGCACACGCGGCGTTCAACGTCGCCGTCGTTGTGCGGCTCGTGGGCGAACGCTGGCGCACGATGCATGACGACGCGACCGCGGCGGCGCGAAGCCTCGGAGCAACACCTGGCCGAGCCTTCCGGGATGTGACGCTCCCGCGGTTGCGACCCGCGGTGAGCGCGGCAGCGCTGCTCACGTTCTTGTTCTCCTTCACGAGTTTTGGTGTGGTGCTGTTGCTCGGCGACTCGGGACAGGCGACGATCGAGACCGAGATCTACCGCTTGACGAGGACGCTGCGGTTCGATGCAGCCGCCGCGCTCGCCCTCGTCCAGGTCGTCGTCGTCGCCGCCGTGTTCGCAGCGAACGGCGCTGTGGCGCGTCGCACGACGGTGCTGCAACCACGTGCTCCCGCAGAGCTCTGGCCGCTCGCGGGCGTCGTCGCCTCGGCACCGGCACTGGCGCTCGTCACCGTGCCAGTGGCGGTGCTCGCTGCGCGCGTACTGCATCCGGGCGGGCGCTGGGGACTCGCCGGTCTGCGCACGCTCGCACGAGATGACCTGGTGCTTCCGGTCCGGCCGATCGAGACACTCGGGATTTCGCTGCGGTACGCCGCAGTCGCGTGCGGGGTTGCGATGCTCGTCGGGATGCTCGCGGCCGCGACCGTCGGCACGGGCCGTCGCCGCTTCGGGCGCGTTGTCGACGTGCTGCTGCTCCTGCCCCTCGGCGTGTCGGCGGTGACGATCGGCTACGGATACCTGATCACGTTCGACGAGGCTCCGTTGCGGCTCCGCGATCATTGGTACGCGGTGCCGCTCGCGCACGCCGCCGTGGCCGTGCCGTTCGTCGTGCGCGCCCTGGTCCCCGCCCTTGGTGCCGTTGACCCACGGGTCCGCGAGGCGGCGGCCTCGCTCGGCGCGCGTCGCATGCGCGTGTGGACGAGCATCGACCTTCCCCTCGTCGCCCCGGCATTGGCCGTCGCGGCAGGCTTCGCGGCGGCGATCTCACTCGGCGAGTTCGGCGCGACCGCGTTGCTCGGTCGGAACGGAACGCCGACGGCACCGTTCGCGATCACGCGACTCCTCGGCGCGCCCGGGAGCGCAAACCGTCTCGCTGCCGACGCGCTCGCGTTGGTGCTCGTCGGTCTGACCCTTGTCGTCATGGCGATCGCCGAGCGCGTCGGGGCGCGGTCGGGTCGGCGCGTCGCAGCACGTGACATTCGCGTCGCGGCGCGGCTGAGACGTCAGGTCGCAGCGCGATGACACTCGTCGTCTCCGGTGTGACGGTCAGGCGCGGCTCGACCGTCGCCTGCGAGCAGGTCGATCTCACGGTCGGAGAAGGCGAGGTCGTCGCGGTGCTCGGACCGAGCGGCAGCGGCAAGACGTCGCTGTTGCGGGCGATCGCAGGCCTCGAGACTCCGGTACGCGGGTCGGTTGCGTTTGGCGGTCGCGACCTAGCGGCTACTCCCGTGCACGCGCGCGGGTTCGGCGTCGTGTTCCAGGACCTCGCGCTCTTCGAACACCTCGACGTCGCTGGGAACGTCGGCTACGCAGCGCGGGTGCGACGCGTCGCGCGCGGCGACCGCGGTGCGGCCATCGAGACTGCGCTGGCGCAGGTCGGTCTCGCTGGCCTCGGGGCCCGTCGCGTCTCGGAGTTGTCGGGTGGCGAACGGCAACGCGTCGCGCTGGCACGGGTCTTGGCCGCGGACCCGCGAATGCTGCTGCTCGACGAGCCGCTCGGATCGCTCGACCGCCAGCTCCGTGAACAGTTGGTCGAGCGGCTGCGCGACTTGCTGCGGGCGAGCAGCGTTCCCGCGTTGGTCGTCACGCACGATCACGACGAGGCGTTCGCGCTCGCGGATCGGGTCGTCATCCTGCGGGACGGCAAGGTGGTGCAATCGGGGCGCGTCGTCGACGTGTGGCGCGCGCCGGCCGACGAGTGGGTGAGCCAGTTTGTCGGGAACCCCGCGGCGATCGACGTCGAACCGCGCAACGGGCATCTCGCCACGCCTTTCGGACCGATCGCCGGCGTGTTCCCTCCGTCGACGGCCCGCATCGCGCTGGCGGCGCGGGCACTCGCGCTCGACGCAGCCGGAACCTGGCCGATGATGGTGGAACACGTGCGCCCCACTCGAACCGGCTGGGCACTCGAGGGCGTGACCCGCCGCGTGTCCGACCCGCGGCACCCTCGATTGACGGTGCACAGCGACGACCCGGTCGCGACCGGCGAGACGGTTCGGATCACGGTGCGCGGCGAGCGGATCCTCTGTTTCGACGCGACCGGCGCGAGAGTCGCCGTGCACTCGACGTGATCATCCGAGCGTGAGCGCAACCAGTCCGTTGGCGACCACGACGACGAACCACCGCCCCGTCAGACAGGTCGTGCACGAACGGACCGGCTCGGTTGTCGGGCGACCGACCGGTCCGTGAACTCGCCGACCGAATGGGCAACTGATTGCGTACATTTTCGCTGGTCGTTCGACATGAGGATGGTGCACCTTGGCCGCAGCCGCGAAACCGACGAGCGCTCCATCGACCGCAGATCGTTCGGCCGCGGAGCTGATCGACGAGCGCATCGCGGAACTCGGCGACTGGCGCGCTGAGACGCTGCGGCGGGTGAGGGCGCTGATCCACAAGGCAGCCCCCGACGTGGTCGAGACGTGGAAGTGGCGCGGCGTGCCGGTGTGGGAACACGACGGCATCATCTGCACCGGCGAGACCTACAAGAACTACGTCAAGCTCACCTTCGCCAAGGGAGCGTCGCTGCCAGACCCTTCGGGTCTGTTCAACGCCAGCCTCGAAGGCAACGCTCGGCGCGCGATCGACATCCACGAGGGCGACGTGATCGCTGCGGCTGCATTCGGTCAACTCATCCGCGCCGCGGCCGAACTCAACAAGTCAACCAGGAGAACCAAGTCGACGAAGCACAAGGGTGCCTCGTCGTGAGTTTGGGTGCGCGTGGCGCGTCTCGCACCCGGGCGAAGTCTGCCGGTGTTGAAGCCGCCGGTCGCGGCGGCTGCGGGACCTCGCCTGCGGAGCGGCGGTCATCCGTAGATCGCAAAGGCGAGGGGACGGACCGGTGCGTACGTCGAGGTCACGTTCTCGGGCCGGCACGCTTTCACACGCTGGGCGGTGTGGGTGGATCGGTCGGGACGTCGCCTGCGACGTCATCGGTCGGTTGGCCGGACGCGTCGGCACGGGTCGGAACGCCACCGCTCTGGAACGACCAGTACGCCTCGACCCGCTGCTCGTAGTCGGCGTCGGCCAACTGGCCCTGGCGCCACTGCAGCGTGATCCCCTGCATCTCGTCGGTGAGGGCGACGGCCTGCTTCGGGACGTCGCGCGACCAGTTGCAGATCGGGCACACGAGGGCGCGCCGGCGTCGGTACGGAATCACCGGGATGAAGAACAGCGTGAACCAGACCGTGATGAACAAGTGGTGGAGCAGCACGCTGTTGTGACAGCGCGGGCAGGTCGCCGCGATGCACTCGCCGTGATCCTTGACCGTGCTCTTACCCCATCCGAACAAGATCGGCATCGCGACTCCTGACGTTCGAGAGGGCCGGTGGGGCCCGAAGCGGCCGACGCCGCCGTGGCAGTCGGCCGGATCGCCGCGACGCTAGGCGATCGCGCCGGCAACCCGACGCGTCTGGCGATAGGCGACTGGCATCGAGCCAGCACCGTGGTTCGTGATCCAAGTCGCCGAACTCGTTTGGCTGAGCACCGTTAGCCTCGCGCTGGCTCGGAGTGGCGACTGCGCCGAAGTAAGCGGGCAAGGGCTGGAATCCCGTCACCCAGGACCAACGAGTGGTGCCCACGTCGCTCCGAGTCGCTGTTCCAAGCTGAGCCACTACCGCAAGGTTCGGCTCCGCGACGACGATCGGCCGGGTCGCACGCCACTCAGGCGATGACGCCGTCGGCGCGGAGCTGGTCGATCTCGTCGCTGTCGAATCCCCAGTCGGCGAAGGCGACATCGGTGTCGGCACCCGCAGGGCGCGGCGCGTTGGCGATCGCTCCGGGTGTGCGGGAGAAGCGCGGCGCGGGTGCGTGTTGTTCGATGCCCGCGACGGTCGTGAATGTTCCTCGTGCGATGTTGTGTGGGTGCTGCCGGGCCTCGGTCATCGACAGGACCGGCGCAAAGCAGATCTCGTGACCGTCGAAGAACTCGACCCATTCGTCGCGGGTGCGGGTCGCGAAGGTGCGGGCGAGCCGTGCCCGCTGCGTCGGCCACTGTGCCTTGTCCATCTGTTGATCGAGCGGGAGGTCGGTCGCGCGGAGTCCGTGGACATCGAGCGTGGCGATCCGAGCGACGAAGTTCGCGTAGAACTGCGGCTCGAACGCGGCGAGGCTCACGTATTCGTCGTCGGCGCACCGGTACACGTTGTAGAAGTGGGCGCCGCCGTCGAGGAGATTGGTGCCGCGCGGACCCCACACGCCGGCCGAGTCGATCGCGATGAAGATCGACATGAGCTGGGCGCTGCCGTCGACCATCGCCGCGTCGACGACCTGACCGCGCCCGCTCACCGATCGTTCGACCAACGCCGCGAGCACGCCGACGGCGAGCAACATCGAACCACCACCGAAGTCGCCGATCAGGTTGAGCGGCGGCACGGGCGGACCGCCTTCGTGACCGATGTGCGCGAGTACCCCTGCGAGCGCGATGTAGTTGATGTCGTGGCCGACATCGTGGGCGAGCGGGCCGTCCTGGCCCCACCCGGTCATGCGGCCGTATACGAGGCGCGCGTTGCGCGCCAGCATCACGTCGGGGCCGACCCCGAGACGCTCGGCGACGCCCGGCCGGAAGCCCTCGATCAGCACGTCGGCGCGCTCGGCGAGACGGCCGACGACCTCCGTGGCGCCGGGGTGCTTGAGATCGATCCCGGCGCTGCGCCGGCCCCGGTCGAGCACCGACATCGGGCCGTAGGGACCCTGAATCCCGCTTCCCGTCTCGACGTGCACCTTGCGGTCGAGTCGCAACACCTCGGCGCCGAGGTCGGCGAAGATCGTGCCCGCGTGTTGCAGCGGCCCGATGTTGGGCAGCTCCACGATCCGGATCCCGGCCAGCGGCCCCTGTCGTTCGCTCATCTGCCGAGTTTCGCGCTCACCCGGGCGGGTTCGCGTTCTGACGATCTTGGGTCGGGCGGGAGGGCACCGTGGCGCGCCAGAACCGGAGGAATCGACGCGCGGCTCAGGTGTGGTCGAACAGGCGCAGCGCGTTGTCACGCAGGAACTTCGGCCAGACGTGGTCGCGGAACGGGACGTGTGGCAACTCGGAGAAGATCCGCTCGAGGCTGAGCCCCATGGGGAAGTAGCCGGCGTAGATGATCTTGTCGGCGCCTCGGGTGTTCGCGAAGTGCACGATGTCAGCGGGGTAGTGCTTCGGCGCGAACGCCGACGTGGAGTAGTAGAGGTTCGGCCACTTCAACATCAGCTTGCATGCGAGCGCGGTCCACGGCTCCGCGCCGTGACGCATCACGAACTTCAACTCGGGGAAGAACCAGCAGACCTCGTCGATGTGCTCGACATGCTGGCAGTGCATCGGCACTCGCGGTCCCGGCACACCGGCATTGACGAAGATCGGGATGTCGAGCTCGACACACTTCGCGTACAGCGGGTAGAGCTTCTTGTCGTTGATCGGTACCTGCGGCGTGAGTCCCGCGGGGAAGACCTGCGCCGAACGGACACCAAACTCGCAGACCGCGGTCTCGAGGGCTCGCACTGCGCCCATCCCTTGGTTGGGGTCGACGTCCCACGATGCGATGAAACGGTCGGGGTGCACGGCGAGTGCGCGCCGGGCTTGGGGGCTGGTGCCGACGTTCATCATCGCCTTGCTGATCTTGAACCGGTCCATCTCGGTGACGAGCAACTCGACCGGGTCGTCGATCTCGTCGTAGTCGGGGATGTCCTTGAACATGTACTGCGCTGGGAACGTGAACTGCTCGCGTGCCTCTTTGTCGAGGATCTGGCTGGCGAACTTGTCGTAGTGCTGCGCCTTGCGTTCGGCCGCGGTCGCGGGCATCCCCACCATGAGGTCGACGACACCACCCTGCCACGCGTCGAAGTACGCGGGGCTCGGGTCGCGCGAGACGCTCGGGTCAGCAGGGCTCATCGTGTTCCACGAAGAATGCGGGATCGTGGCGCGGGTGCCGACGGCCTCGGTCGACGCAGGGCCCGCCCTTCGACGCTTCGTGGTGAGCCCGGTCGGTTCCTGGCAACGACAGGCTCTCAGTCATCGAGCTTGAACACGCGGGTCGCGTTCTCGTGCAGGAACTTCGGCCAGACGTGATCGCGGAAGGGCACCTGCGGGAGTTCGGCGAAGATGCGGTCGAGCGAGAGACCCATCGGGAAGTAACCCGCGTACATCACCTTGTCGGCGCCGCGCGTGTTCGCGAAGTTGACGACCTCGGCCGGGTAGTACTTCGGCGCGAACGCCGAGGTCGAGTAGTACAGGTTCGGCCACTTGAGCATGAGCTTGACCGCGAGGTCGGCCCACGGTTCGCATCCGTGGCGGGTGACGAACTTCAGCTCGGGGAAGTACCAGCACACCTCGTCGATGAGGCCGACGTACTGCGGTGCGAACGGCAGCCGTGGTCCTGGCACTCCGGCGCACACGCAGATCGGGATGTCGAGCTCGATGCACTTGGCGTAGATCGGGAAGAACTTCTTGTCGTTGATCGGCACCTGCGGGTTCATGCCGGCCGGAAAAGCCGTCGCCGCCTTGATCCCGATTTCGTCGTAGGCCCGTGCGAGCGCCCTCACGCCGTCCATGCCATCGTTCGGACGGACCTCGAACGAGCCGAAGAAGCGGTCGGGGTGGCGCTGGAGCGCCTGGTGGCCGAGATCGCCGGCACGCTGGGCTCCGACCATGCCCTTGGCGATGCCGTGCGCGTCCATCAAATCGACCAGGTGAGCGATCTTGTCCTGCTGCTCGGCGAAGTGCGGCGGCGACTTGAACATGTATTGCGCGGGGAACTCGAAGTCTTCAGCCGACTCGCGGTCGTGCAGGAGCGGCTTCATGAACTCGTAGTGAGCCCTGCGGTCGTCAATCGGGAAGCCGAGCATGAGGTCAATCGCGCCGGGGTCGGTCGGAAACGCCATGCGGCCGACCGTACCCGTCGATCTGACGGACCGTCAGATCCAGGCCCACCGCCGCCTCGACCTCCAATTGGCGCACAACTGAGGACATCGCGCAGTTGTGCTCCAAACCGTGGGGGTGGGGTCCCGGTAGCGTCGCCACGGTGCCGACGCCTGCGCCCGACTGGGGCCACGCGACCGATCTCGCCAACATCGGCGGGAGAGTCGCGATCGTCGGCATCGGTGAGACGGCGTACACCAAGGCGAGCGGGCGCAGCGCGACCGAAATCGGCGCCGAAGCAGCCGAGCGGGCGATCGCCGACGCTGGCCTGGCCCCGACCGACATCGACGGCATCGCCTACTCGGGTGCGTTCGCGGGATTCGGGCCCGCCGAGTTTCACGCCCACTTCGGAACCAATCACGACCTGTGGAGCACGCCCTGGGGTGGCGGGATGGCGTGGGCTGCGACGGCGCCGCACGCGGCCGCGCAGGCGATCGCGCGCGGCGAGGCGACCCACGTACTCAATGTCTTCCCCGTCGCGTGGGCGACCCAGCGAGCCGAGATGACCGGCGGGCCGGGCGAGGTTCACGCGCAGCAGAGCCTGAAGCAGAACCTCGAGGTCCCGTTCGGGTGGTTCCCGCAACCGATCTACTTCGCGACGATCATGCGCCGCCACATGATCGAGTTCGGTACGACCCGAGAGCAGTTCGGCGCCCTCGCCGTGACGCTGCGCGATCACGCCAACCGCACACCGAGTGCGGTCTTCCGCGACAGGCACCTCACCCTCGAGAACTATCTCACCGCGCCGATGCTCGCCGACCCGCTGTGCCTGTTCGACTCTTGCCCGATCTCCGACGGCGGTGCGGCCTACGTCGTGACGAGCATCGGCCGAGCACGAGACCTGCCGCGCCCTCCCGCGGTCGTGATGGGAGTGGGTGAGGGCTACTCGTCGACCGGGACGCACTGGTCGCAGCAACCGGCCTTCACCACCACGCCCCAGGTTTTCAGCGCGCCCGGAGCGTGGGCGATGGCAGGCATCGCGCCCGGCGACGTCGACGTGCTCACCTGCTACGACCCGTTCACGGTCGTGTCGCTCATGCAGATCGAGGACATGGGGTTCTGCGACAAGGGCGGTGCCGGCGAACTAGCGGCGACGGGCGCCCTGCGGTTCGACTCCGGGCGCTTGGCGTACAACACCCACGGCGGGCTCATCTCGCACGCCTACGTCCTGGGGATCGCTCACGTCGTCGAGTGCGTCAAGCAACTCAGGGGTGACGCCGGCGCGCAGGTCAACGGGTGCGAGGTTGCCGTCTACGGCGGGTACACGGGCCACATGGCGAGCACACTCGTGCTGGCGAAGGATCGGTGATCCGTGGCGATCGAGCGGGCCGACTTCCCGCTGCCCGACCTCGCCGATCCGCTCGTCGGTCCGTTCTTCGCCGCGGCCGCGGCCGGCGAACTGCGCATCACGGCCTGCCCGCGGTGTGACCGCTTCGTCTGGTATCCCGAGGGTCCGTGTGCCGCGTGCGGCGCCACGCTGGAGTGGCGACAGGTGAGTGGCGCGGCGACGCTGTTCTCGTGGGTGATCGTGCGGCGCGCCTTTCTCCCCGCGTTCGCCGACCGCGTCCCGTTCGTGTCGGCACTCGTCGCGCTCGTCGAGGATCCGACGATCCGGCTCTGCAGCTACATCGTCGACGCCGATTTCGACGGGCTGCGACACGACATGGCGTTACGAGTGGTGTTCCGCGAGCTGCGATTCTCGACGGTTCCCGATCGCGAGGTCGTCGTGCCGATGTTCGTGCCTGCGTGATCGGCCGAAGCAATACCCGCGCGATCACAGCTGTGCCAAGATCGACCCCATGATCATCGACGGTGTGCAGGTCCTCGACCGCTCGACGTCGCTCGCAGGGGCCTATTGCGTGAAGCTGCTGTGCGACCTCGGCGCCGACGTCGTGCGCGTCGAACCCGTCGACGGCGACCCTTGTCGCGCCGACGGTCTCGGGGGAGCGCACTGGGACTATCTGCGCACCTCGCAACGCTCGATCACGGGCGAAGCGGCCGCATGGGAGTCGGCCGCCGACATCGTCGTCCAGGACGACAACCTCGAGTCGCATGGTCTTGTCACGGTCGCGATCAGCGCGTTCGGGAGCGACGGCCCCGACGCGCACCTCAATGCCCTCCGGATCCCCGAGGCAGTCCTCCAGGCCCGCAGCGGCGCGGTCGGAGGCCATGGCCACATGACGGACGCGCCCCTCACGGTCGCGGGAAACATCGGCGAGTACGTCACCGGAGCCGCGGCGGCGCTCGCGGCGTTGACGGCATGGCGGCGCGCGTCACAGACGGGCGCGCCCGAGTCGGTCGACGTCTCGATGCTCGAGGCCATGCAGTTGACGATGCTCACGATGCCGACGCTGTTCGCGAACTTCCCTGGCGGTCGCAAGGCCGCGTTCCGGTTCGTGATGATCCCCGGCAACGAACCATGCGCTGACGGCAACTTCGTCGGCATCACGACGAACACGGTCGCGCAGTGGCAGGCGCTTCTGCGGGCGGCTGAACGTGAGGATCTCGCGGCCGACACCGAACTCCAGACGATGCTCGGCCGATTCATGCGCGCGCGCGAGGTGCACGAAGCGCTCCACAGCTGGTCGCTCGCGCACACCGCGGCCGAAGTCGAGGCGGCGTGCATCTCCGAACGGGTGCCCGTCGCCGTCGTCGGCAACGGCAAGGTGTTGCTCGAGTTCGATCACCTGCGCGAACGACAGGTGTACGTGCCCCAACCCGGAGCCGGCTTCGTCCGCCCACGGGCGCCGTTCCGCTTCCACGGCATTGCCGATCGTGAACTCCGACCTGCGCCGCGCGTCGCTGAGCACGACGGCGACACACCATGGGCGCGGCGATCGACGCGGGGAACCGGCGCGACCGGCGAACGCCCGCTCGAAGGTGTGCGCGTCCTCGACTTCACCGCCTTTTGGGCCGGACCGTTCGCGACGTCGTGGCTCGCGGCGATGGGCGCCCATGTCATCAAGGTCGAATCGGTGCAGCGGCCCGACGGCATGCGTATGTCCGGGTCGACGCAACTCGGCGAACCCGACGCGCTCGAGTACTCGCCGCTCTACCACGCGTCGAACCTCGACAAGCGCGGCATCACGCTCGACCTCACCCGACCCGCGGGTGTCGAACTCGCGCGCCGGCTCATTGCGACGTGCGACGTGATCGCCGAGAACTTCACCCCGCGTGTGATGGAGGACTTCGGTCTCGGCCCCGACACGATCTTTTCGATCCGTCCTGACGCGGTGCTGTTGCGCCTGCCGGCTTTCGGTCTCACCGGGCCGTGGCGCGACCGGCCCGGCTTCGCGCAGACCATGGAACAACTCTCCGGGATGGCGTGGGCCACCGGGTACGAGGGTGGTCCGCCGATCATCGCCGGTGGTGTCGTCGATCCGATGGTGGGCACACACGCTGCGCTCGCGCTGATCGCGGCGATCGACCATCGCGACCGCACCGGCGAAGGGCGTCTCGTCGAGGTTCCGATGGTCGAGGTCGCGGTCGCGACGACCGCGGATCAGGTCATCCGCTACCAGCAGACGGGTGACGTCGGCGGCCGGCGGGGCGCGCACGGCGTCTATGCCTGCGCGGGCAATGATCAGTGGGTTGCCGTCGACGAGTCTCGCGACCCGCTCGCCCGGGAGGCCCGCGCGACCTGGTGCGCGGCACGTGACAAGCAGGACGCGGCTCGCGAACTTCTCCACGACGGGATCCCGGCGATGGCCGTGATCGCCGGCTACGAGTCGCTCGACGACGCGCACCTCATCGCGCGGGAGTTCTTCGAGCCGGTGGAGCATTCGTTGGTCGGATTGCAGTACTACCCGCGTTGGCCGGTGCGCATCTCGCGAGGCCCCCGCCGATTCTGGCGTGCGCCGGCCCCCACGCTCGGACGCGACAACGACGCGGTCCTCGGCGGCGAGCTCGGTCTCGGCCGCGCCGAACTCGACGAGCTGCGCGCCGCCAACATCATCGGCGCCACACCCGAGGTGCGTCGATAGGTATCGGTATTCGATAGCTATCGACGCACCCTGTCGTCGGTAGGGTCCGGCGGGATGGATGTCCACCGCACCGGCGAGCTGTCGGTCGAGCAGGTCGCGGCTGCGCTCGAGGAAGGTGACGTCGCGATCCAGCCGGGGACGGCACGCGCGGCGCTGCGGCACCGTGACTTCCGCATCTTCTGGATGGGCCTGTTCGCCTCGAACATCGGCACCTGGATGCAGAACATCATCATGGGTGCCTACCTGCAGAAGAACTTCGACGACGCGCGGCTGCTCGGGCTCAAAGAGTTCGTACAGCTCGGCCCGCTCGTGTTCCTATCGCTGTTCGCCGGTGCGATCGCCGACACGGTCGACCGGCGGCGTTACCTCGTCACGATGCAGACGCTGCAGCTCTCCGGCTCGGCCGTGCTCGCGTTCCTGGTCGCTCCCGACGACCCCGCCGCGACGCCCATCATCGCCTGCTTGTTGTGCATCGGGATCGCCAACGCCATGGGCGGCCCGGGCATGAGCGCCATCTCGCCGTCGCTCGTGCCGAAGGAAGATCTCCCCGGCGCCATCTCACTGTTCTCGTTCCAGATGAACATGAGCCGCGTCATCGGCCCGATCATCGGGCAGTTCCTGTACAACCGGTCGAACTCCAACGCGGGTGCGTCGACCGTCTTCGCGATCAACGCCGCGACGTACCTCTTCGCGATCTACGGGCTGCTGCGCGCGCGCTACCCGCGACGAGCCGGTGCGGGCTTTGACGGCGGTCTGTTTGACCGCTTCCTCTCGGGCTTGCGCCTCGCCTGGCACGACCGCCTGTTGCGCCGGATCTTGTTCATCCTGTGGACGTTGTCGTTCTTCTCGCTGAACTTCATCTCGTTCATGCCCGCGCACGCCGACCGGAACCTCGGGATCGACCCCAAGAGCGATCCCTATGGCGTGCTGTACGCGTGTTTCGGGTTCGGCGCGGCGGCGGGAGCGATGAGCGTCGGGTCGTTCCTCGCGCGACGCGACAAGGCGCTGCTCATCCGGCCGGGCTTGTTCCTGATGGGGATCTTCCTCGCGCTGTTCGCGCTCTTGCGCACGGACTGGATCGCTTATCCGCTCGTGCTGCTGCTCGGCTACGCCTATTTCATGACGATCACGTCGCTCTCGACTGTCATGCAGTCGAACATCGAGGAGGAGGTCAGGGGCCGGGTGATCGCGCTCTGGATCATGGGATTCGGCGGTGCGGTCGGAATCGCGGCGATCATCTGGGGACCCGTGGCGGAGTGGTCCGTGCGGTGGCTGCTGCTCGCCGGCGCGGCGTGGACTTTCGTGCTCGCCGCCGGCTTCGCAGCACCTCGTGCGTTGCGGCGCACGATCGGCCAGGTGACATGATCTTGTGCCACGCTCACCCGCGAGGCCGGACGCGCCGGTGTCGCCCCGTCGAGAGGAACCCGCAGTGTCACCCGACCCCGAAGCGCACGTGCTGGCGTACCAAGGTGTCCGCGATCGTGTGTGCGAGCTCGTGACCGGCGCTGATCGCGCCGCGCCGAGCCCCCTCACTCCCGCCTGGACCGTCGGCGACCTGCTCGCACACCTTGTCGGAGTGTGCGCCGACGTGGTCGCCGGGAACCTCGAAGGCGCGGCGACCGACCCTTGGACCGCCGCGCAGGTGAGTGCGCGATCCGGGCACTCGATCGAGGAACTGCTTCGCGAGTGGAACGCCGCCGCCGACCCCTTCGAGGCGATTCTGGGTGCCGTGCCGACCGTCGTGTCGGGTCAGGTCGTCACCGACGCGGTGACGCACGAACACGATCTGCGCCACGCACTCGGCCGGCCCGGAGCGCAGGACAGCGACGCCGTGGCGATCGCGGCCGGCTGGATCGCTACCGCAGCCGCCGGTCGCAAGGCCGAGATGACACCGGCGATCGCCATCGATTACGGCATCGGATCGGTGGTGTGGGGCGCGGGTGACCCGGTGGCGAGGGTCGACATCAGCGCGTTCGAGTTCATGCGGACCGCTCCGGGGCGACGCAGTGCCGCGCAGATCCTGGCGGCGGGCTTCCCGTCCGTCGAGTGCGCGATCGGCTCGCCGATCTTCTCGCCCGCGGCCGCCGACGTCGCCGAGTGACGCGAGTTGATCAGTGCTCGTGGTCGAGGCCGAGCACCACGAGAGTTCGGCCGAACGCGATGAACGTGCCGATGCACACGGTCAGGTCCATGATCTCCTGGTCGCTGAACGCCGCGTGCATCCGAGCCCAGAATTCGTCGTCGATGCGTTGGTGGTCGTACACGAAGCGCTCGGCGTACTCGATCGCCAGGCGTTCCTGCTCGCTGTATCCCTCGAAGGCGAGGTTCTCGACGTTGGCATAGAGGTCTTCGTCGACGCCCTGTTCCCGCAACTGCGGGAGACGGAAGCTCAGTCAGTTGGGACAGTTGTTGATGCGGGCGATCCGCATGCGTGCGGCCTCGCGCACCCGGGGCGGGAGCACGCTGTCGCCGTAGACCGTCATCGACAGGTTGGCGATCGCGGTGCCGAACGTCGGGTGCACGCTCCACGCCCTCACCTGTTCGGGGCCGCGACCGTCGGGAACTTCGATCCGTGCCATACGACGCGACGCTAACCGCTCGCCGCGCTCGACGTCGTCGAGGTCAATGGCGATCGTGGCGTTCGTGTCCGAGGTGACGGTTACGGTGCTCGGTCGTGGTGGAGGTGCACGGCGACGCGATGACTGACGATCCCGCGCCGGACGCGGCCGCGACCGACCGGGTCGCGGCCACCCTCCACGCGGTCGTCGAGCGGCTTCCAGGTGGCGGCGAGCGCCACGGCCAGCAGTCGATGGCCGATGCCGTGGCGGCCGCGTTCGCCGTTCGTGAGCATCTGCTCGTGCAGGCGGGCACGGGGACCGGCAAGAGCCTGGCGTATCTCGTGCCGGCAGTGCTTGCCGACGAGAGGGTCGTGGTGGTCACCGCCACCCGTGCGCTCCAGGAACAACTCTGTGGCAAGGATCTGCCGTTCCTCCACCAAGTGATGGTCGACCTCGGCCACTCGTTCTCGTACGCCCAGCTCAAGGGCCGGTCCAACTATCTCTGCCGGGCGCGCCTCGCCGAACACGCGACCGACCGCGCCGGTGTCCTCACCGGGATCCGCGCTGACGACGCTCAACTCGAGGCGATCGACGCCTGGGCCGAACGAACCGCGACCGGCGACCGCGGCGACTTCGACGAACCGATCCCCGATTCGCTGTGGGACACGCTCAGCATGGACAGCCGCGAGTGTCCCGGCCGCACGAAGTGCAGCCACGGCGAGGATTGTTTCGCCGAGCGCGCCCGAGACACCGCGGCGGCGGCCGACATCGTGGTGGTCAACACGGCGCTGTACGCACAGCACCTCGCGGCGGGGGGCGCCGTGCTGCCGGATCACGGGCTCGTCGTGATCGACGAGGCGCACATGCTCGAAGACGTGTGCGCGGGTGCGTTCGGCGTCGAGCTCGGCCCGCGCCGGCTGGAGCGACTCGCTGCTGAGATCCGCACCTTCCTCACCGGCGAGGGGGGTGGCGACGCCGATGCGGTGATCGCGCTCGGCGAACGCGCGCGGCGCTGGGACGAACTGCTGCGCGGCTGTCCCAACGAGCAGCGAGTCGATCTCGACGGCGCGGGATTGCGGGCGGCCCTCCTGGCACTCAACGAGAGCCTCGCCAGCGTCCGCGAATCGATCACCAAGGTCACGCCGGCCCCCGGCGATGCCGCGCTGAAGCAGCAGCGCGTGCTCCGCCTTGTCGAGTCGACGCGCGACGACGTCCACTACATGCTCGGCGCGACGCCCGAGCGCGACGCGATCTGGGTCGAGCGGCGCGACCCTCCGATCCTGCTCGTCGCCCGGATCGACGTCGGCCCGCCGCTCGCCACGTCGCTGTTCCGAAGGGCCGCGACGGTGCTCACCTCGGCCACGCTCGCGCTCGGCCACGACTTCGACCCCCTTGCCTGGCGGCTCGGTCTGCGGCCCGAACTGCTCACTGGCAACGGCGACGACGCCGACGACGCCGACGACGCCGACGGCGACGACACCGACTCCGGGAGCCGCGACGTGACCGACGGCGATCTGGGCGCGACCGAAGCCGACGAGGGTGGTCCGCGCCGGCCGTCGCATCCGGAGCGCTTCCGATCGCTCGACGTCGGCAGCCCCTTCGACTACCGGTCCCAGGCGATCCTGTACTGCGCGGCGCACCTGCCCGATCCGCGCAAGGAGCAGTTCGCCACGGCCTGGCTCGACGAGGCCGTGGCCTTGGTACGGGCCGCGGGCGGTCGGACGCTGGGACTGTGCACGAGCCTGCGCGCTGCGGGCGACCTCCGCGAGGTCTTGCGCGAACAACTCCCCGACGTCCGTGTGCTCGCTCCCGACGATCTCCCGCGGGCGCGGCTGATGGCCGAGTTCGCGGCCGACGAGACGAGCTGCCTGATCGGTTCGCTCGGCTTGTGGCAGGGACTCGACGTCCCCGGTCCGTCGGTGAGCCTCGTCCTTGTCGACAAGATCCCCTTCGCTCGTCCCAACGACCCGCTCGCGGTCGCCCGCCGCGAACAGGCCGAGAGCGAAGGCCGCGACCCGTTCCGCACCTTTGACCTGCCGCGTGCCGCGCTGCTGCTCGCGCAGGGCGTGGGCCGTCTCGTGCGCAGCCACGACGACCGCGGGGTCGTCGCGGTGCTCGACCGGCGGCTCGTGACGAGTGGCTATGGCCGAACCCTGATCGAGAGCCTGCCACCGATGTTCCGGATGACCGACCCTGTACGAGTCCAGGCTGCGCTCGAACGTCTCGCCGCCAGTTCCTCGGCGTGACGCGCCACCGGGACTGCCCTGGCCTCGGGCGGCACCCGTCGCGCGCGGGTCCGGTCGGTCCAGTGCGCGTGCGTGTCCTGGGGGAGCGGGCGGGCGCCAAGTGATGGACACCCCGCTAGCGTCGGCATGTGAGCGGTTACGCGGCGTTGTCCTACTGGCTCGAGTCGTGCGGCGAGGACCTCACCCCCCGCGCGCCGCTCGACACCTCGGTCGATGTCGACGTCGCGATCCTCGGTGCCGGCTACACCGGTCTGTGGACCGCGTACTACCTCCAACAGCGAGACCCAACGCTTCGCATCGCCGTCGTCGAGAAGGAGATCGCAGGCTTCGGTGCGAGCGGGCGCAACGGCGCGTGGTGCACCTCGGGTTTTGCCGCGGGGCCGACCATGCTGCGCGAGCGCTATTCGACCGAGGTCGCCGCCACGGTCCACGACCTCATGGTCGACACCGTTGCCGAGGTCGGACGGGTCTGCGACGCCGAAGGAATCGACGCGCACTTCCAGCGCGACGGCGAGATGGTGCTCGCGCGCGGCACCCACCAACTGCCCGCGCTGCACCACATCGAGCAGGAGTACGCGGCCATCGGTCGCGGCGATTTCTGGGTGCGCCTCGACGCGGCAGCCGCGCGCGACAAGCTCGCGGTCAACGGGATCTGCGGCGCGGTGTACCAGACGGCCAGCGCGGCGGTGCACCCCGGCCGGCTCGTGCGCGGGCTCGCACGCGCCGTCGAGTCGCGCGGCGCGACGATCTACGAGCAGACCGCGGTGACCGACTGGACCGAAGGCGCGCACCCCACGCTCCGGACCACGACCGGCGACGTGCGCGCGCGCGTCGTGGTACTCGCGGGCGAGGGCTATCTCAGCCAGCTCGGCGCGCTCCGACGCCAGATACTGCCCCTCTATTCGCTCATCGTCCTCACCGAGCCGCTCGAGGCCGATCAACTCGAAGCGATCGGTTGGACGCACCGCACCGTGCTCCAATCGTGCGCCTTGACCGTCGACTACCTGTCGCGCACCCGCGACGGACGGATCCTGTTCGGAGGACGTGGGGCGCCGTACCACTTCGGGTCACGAATCCGGCCCGAGTACGACCGCCACGCGGCGACGCACGACCGGTTGCGAGCGCTCGTGCGTGAGTGGTTCCCGCAACTCGGCGACATGGGGTTCACCCACGCGTGGGGTGGCTCGGTCGGGGTGCCGCGCGACTTCATGCCGACGATGACGTATGACCGGGCAACGGGGATTGCGTCGTCACGCGGCTACACCGGCGAGGGCGTCGCGGCGAGCAACCTCGGCGGGCGTGTGCTCGCCGACCAGATCTGCGACGTCGACAGTGAGCTGGTGCGCCTGCCGATGGTCGGGCACCGATCCCGCAACTGGGAGCCCGAACCGCTGCGCTGGCTCGCGACGCGCTACCTCCAGCGCGCCTCACTCCGCATCGATACCAAGGCTGCGGCGAGCGGTCGAGCGCCCACCGGCAAGTCGATCGCCGAGCGCCTCATCCGCCACTGACCGCCGCCGGGGCGCCGATGCCTGACCTGCCGATCACCCTGTGAACGATCAGACTGTGAACGAGCTCACGGAGCCGATGCGCCGCGCGCTCGAGCTGGCGTGGGAGTCGACGCGCGCGGGCAGCCTCGGCATCGGTGCCGTTGTCGCTGACGCCGATGGTGGCATCGTCGCCACGGGACGGAATCGGCTCTTCGAGCACGATCCGGGCGACGATCACCTCGCGGGCACGTCGCTCGCACACGCCGAACTCAATGCGCTCGCGAAGCTGCGTTGGGGCCTGCACCGCGGCGCCGGTTTCACGCTGTTCACAACGCTGCAACCGTGCCTGCAGTGCCTCGGTGCCATCCGGATGAGCAACGTGTCGAAGGTGATCGTGCTCGCACCCGATCCGCTGTTCCGTGGTGTCGAGTCGATTCTCGACGTCAACGAGTTCGTCGCGGCGCGGCGGCTCCCGGTCACGATGCGACCGGTCGACGAATGGTCGGTGCTGGGCCTGTTGTTGCCGTCTCACTCGCAGGCGTTCTGGGCGGCCGATTGGGGTTGGGCCGAAGCCGCGCCCAAACTCGCGCGAGTTGCCGCGGATCTCGTCGCGGCGCGCGTCGTGCTCGACCTCGCGATCGCCGGAGCTTCGTTCGACCAACTCGTCGCAGCGGTCGCGCCACACCTGCCCGGATGTGTCGCCGAGGTCGCCTCGCTGATGGTGACGCCCGGCGCCGGCGGCTCCTGACCCGAACCGTGTCGCGGGAGGACCGAATCGCTGGGAAGACCGGCTCGGGGCACCGCGGCGTCGGGCACGGCGGAGCACGGCGGCACCGTTATGGTCTCCGGCGATGGAGTACTGCTACGACTGTGGCGCGGTGGCGCCCGTGGCCGACGGCTTCCCCGTGTGCCCGGTGCACGGGCCGCGCTGGAAACTGCGGCGCAACGCACCCTGTGCCGACGTCGCGATCGAGCGCGACGGACGTCTGTTGATGGTGCGACGCGCGCTCGATCCGTACGCCGGCTGCTGGGAGTGGCCGGGCGGTTACATGGAGCTGGGCGAAACTCCGGCGCAGGCCGCGATCCGCGAGATCCGCGAGGAGCTCGCGGTCGAGGTCCGGCTCACCGCAGTACTCGGCGTGTACGTCGACCCGTGGCCGAACGGCGATCACGTGCACGTCCACACGTTCGTCGGCGAGATCGATGGCGAACCCATCCTCGACGCGCACGAGCTGCTCGAGTACCGGTGGTTCGATCGCGACGATCTTCCCAAGGGCGACGCCCTCGAGGACTACTACGCAGGCCGGCTCGAAGCGTGGCGCTCCGGGGTGCGCGCGCCGCTGCTGCCCGGTCTGGGCGCGTGAGCGCGGTCGTTCACGTCGCGCTCGTCCCCGAGTCGCTCAGGGGCGCAGAACTTCGAGCGCTCGTGGCCGATGCGGACTCGTCGCCGCGCCACTCGGTCAGCCACACGAGCGGACTGTCGGCGATCGCATGGAGCGACGCACTCGTCGGAATCGATCTCGAGGTAGTGCGCACGCGCCCCAAACTCGAGCGCCTGGCAGCTCGCACGATGACGCCTGGCGAGCGCGCCGCTTGGAGCGAGACGCTCGATCGCGATCGTGGGTTCGCTCAGCACTGGACCAGGGTCGAGGCGTACCTCAAGGCGATCGGTGTGGGCGTGAAGGGCGGGTATCTCACGCGACCGGGGTCGGGGTGGAGCGTGATCGATCTCGACCTGGGAGGGAGCGCCGCCACCCACGTGGGCGCGGTCGCCGTCGAGTCGGCTGCGCCCGTCGTCAGCCTGCGATGGATGACGGCTCCCGGAACATCACGCTGAGCCGCGCACCGACCGCCCGGCGGGTCTTCGGCACGCAGTGCTCGTGCGTGCGGTGGACCGTGCCGCCGAGTACAACGAGATCGCCGGCCGCGAGCGTGACGCCGATCGACGACGTGCCACCGCCGCGTGGGCGGACGCGAAGTTGGCGGCGCGCGCCGAGCGACACGATCGCGACCATCGGTTCGACCATGTCGGTCGGGAAGCGGTCGCCGTGCCAGGCGACGCTGTCGTTGCCGTCTCGGTAGAGCGCCGCGCCGATGCGGCACAGGTCGCGTTCGTAGCGAGCGCTGAGCGCGATCGACATCGCCTCGACCTCGGGGAACTCGTCGAGGTGATCGTGTAGTGCGAAGCACGTGAGTCGCGGTTCGGCGACGATGCGGTCGTACATCGTCACCGTGTTCGATTGCCAGGGGATCGACGCGATCGCACGCGCACACAGGTCGTCGGTGCCGCGGGCCCAGGAGCACTCGTGGTCGAGCCAGGCGCCTTGCGCGAGTTCGTGACGGGCCAGAGAGGTGAACGCGCGGTCGAACTCGAAACTCGACCGCGCCGAGATCAGCTCCGGTTGCCAGGTCGCGCCGAGTGCGTCACCCGCGACCACAATCGAACTGACGTTCGCCACACCCGGCACCGTACCTCCTTCGTGCCGTGACTCGACCCGGAAACCGCGACTCCCGACCAGGAGGTGGGGCGGTTCAACCCGGGAGATCGAGAAGCAGCGCGATCGTGTCGGACCGTGGCCACCGTGAGCGGGGCCGGGCGTACGCTTCCCGGCGTGGGTCAGGAGTGGGTGGTCGACGACGACGAGCCCATTGTCGACCGGCGACCGATCGAGCGGTTCCGCCAAGGCGCGGTGGGTGGTGTGCTCGCGGCGGGTTTGTTGGGGATTGCCGACGCCCTTGAGGGGCGCGACAAGGACGAGGTCGCGATCGTCGAGGAAGCCGCGGGTGAGCCGCACGCGCCGAAGCGGATCGTGATGCGCCTCGACCCCGACAATCCGGCCGATTCGATCGTGATGGTTCGCGAGTGGGTCCCGCCCGAGGCGTGACCGGTCTCAGCGCCCGCTGAGCAACACGCCCGGGCGTGTGTCGAGCGCGTCGGAGGCGGGCGCGCCGTCGACACGGATCGGCACGCCGTTCACGAGCGTGTGGGTCATGCCGACCGGCTCGTCGGCGGTGAGCCGTTCGCCGTTCGCGGGGAAGTCGCGAATGCGCCGCAGTCCGCCCGGCGCGATCGTCTCGAAGTCGAACACGGCGATGTCGGCGGCCTTGCCGACCTCGATCGTGCCCCGGTCGGCGAGGCCGTAGACCGCCGCGGGCTCGCCTGACAGCTTGTGGATGGCGCGCTCGAGCGGCATCACCTGCTTGTCGCGTACCCAGTTGCCGAGCAGGTCGGTGGCGAAGCAGGCGTCGCAGAGTTGGCCGACGTGCGCGCCCGAGTCGGCGAGACCGAACAGTGCGTTGTCCTGTGGCAGCAGCCAGGCGATCGCGTCGGGGTCGTTGTTCGCGAGCACCGACCAGAACCGTGTCTCCAAGTTGTCATCGAGGGAGATGTCGAGCATCACCTCGAGTTCGTTCACGCCGCGTTCGATTGCGAGGTCGCGTACCGACTGGCCGACCAACTCGGGATGCGCGTTCGACTCGGCGACCGACATTGCGTCCCAGTTCGGAGGCAACACCTTGGAGCCGGTGAGATCGGCCCAGGCGCGCGCCCGCCACTCGGGTGAGCGATATGCGGCCAACCGCTCCTCACGCGGACGGTCCATCAACTCGGCGAAGCTCGGTCGCATGTTGAAAGTGAACGGCTCGAACAAGTTCATCTGGAACACGAGCGGCCGGCACGACACCTGCGGCCAGACCTCGACGCCTTCGGCGCGCGCCTGGTCGTGTTCCTGCATCACCCGTACGTGGTAATCGAGTCCCTTGATGGTGAGCAGCGCCGTCCAGGTGAAGGGTCTGCCGATCTCGCGCTGGAGATCGAACATCTGCTGGTTCGAGAACACGCCGCCGGGCAACATCGCCACGACGCCACGGCCGGCATCGCGCACCGGGAGCAGCAGGCTACGGAGTTCGGCGAGATCGGCGACGCGCGACGGTACGGGCCGGCCGCTGTCACCGTTGTGAGTCGGCGAGGCGCTGGTCGCGAAACCGATCGCGCCACCCTGCATCGCGTCGGCGACGAGTTGTTGCATCGCCGCAATCTCATCGTCGGTCGCGGCGCGTTCGTAGCTCTCGTCGCCCATGACGTGGATCCGCACGGCTGTGTGACCGACGTAGCAGCCATAGTTGAGGACGGTCCCGCGGCGGCTGATGGCGTCGAGGTACTGCGGGAAGGTCTCGAACTCGTCCCAAGGGACGCCCGCCTGGAGGGTGTCGAGGCTCATGTCCTCGACGTGCTGCAGCGTGCGTGCGAGGAGGCCCACGTTGTCGGCGAAAACGGGGGCGATTGAGAAGCCGCAGTTGCCTGCGATCACCGACGTGACGCCATGGAACGAACTCGGCGTGAGCGAGGGGTCCCAGAACACCTGTGCGTCGAAGTGTGTGTGGATGTCGACGAAGCCAGGGCTCACGACCTGACCCGACGCGTCGAGCTCGCGGTCGCCCGCCAGCGCGGGACCGACCTCGCTGATACGGCCATCGGTGATCGCGACATCGGCCGCGACGCCGGGTGCGCCCGTTCCGTCGATCACGGTCCCGCCCTTGATCACGATGTCAGCAGCCATGACGCGCAGGCTACGCCCAACTGACGTCCCTGTCAGGTGGGCAGAGCGCGATTCGACGTCTCACTCGTACAGTGACGGCGGGATGATCGGCATCGACGGCGACGAAGTGATGGGCTTGCTCGATCCCGCCGCGGGCCGCCTCGGTTGTGCCCGGTGCTCCGGGCGGTTGTGCGTCGCGTCGACGCGGGCCGTTGCGTGGGTCGTCGCCGAGTGCGGGTCCGGCCGTGCCGAACTCGACGGGGTGCCATCGGCCATCGACGATCGGGGCGATGTGTTCGCCGCCGCGGGGTGGTCGGCGCTGATCGCACCGGGTTCGACGCTGCGCGTTGCAGGCGACGTCGCCTGCACGATCGTGTGGCGCGCCGCCGACGCGTTCGACGAGCGGTCGCGCATCATCGACTCAGCGACGGTGCCGGTGGACGCCCGCGGCTCGGGATCGACGGCGCGCACGGTGCGGACGTACCTCGCGTCGGGAGCCCTCGTCGCCGGCGAGACACTCAACCCGGCCGGCGGCTGGTCGAGTTGGCCGCCGCACTCACACTCGCACGAGGAGTTGTACCTCTACCGGTTCGCGTCAGGCGACGGCTTCGGGGTGCACGTCGACCTGTCGGGCGGCGCGCGAATCGTTCGCGACGGCGACGTCGTGCGCATCGTCGGCGGTGAGCATCCGGTGGTCTCGGCGCCCGGTACCGCGATGTACTACCTCTGGGCGCTGGCCGGTGACACCGACACCCCGGACACGCGCGTCGACCCGCGTTGGAGCGGTTGAGCATACGAACTTGACACCTGTGTCAGGTTTCGGGAGGCTGCAGCGATGACCGGTTCGTTCTCGGAGAGCGCGTCTGGCGACCTCGGCGCGACGATGCCGGTCGCGGTGCTCTACGGCATCCGCGATGTGCGGATCGAGGAACGCCCGACACCACAACTCGGGCCCGACGACGTGCTGATCGAGGTCAGCCACTGCGGGATCTGCGGGAGTGACATCCACTTCATCGTGGAGTGGCCCGGCGCCGCCAAGCCCGGTTCGATCGAGGGCCACGAGTTCAGCGGCACGATCGCGGCGGTCGGGAGCGCCGTCACCGGCTGGCAGGTGGGCGATCAGGTCGTCGGCGGCCCTTCGCCGCGCTGCGGACGCTGCCGGTTCTGCGTCGCGGGGCGACCATCGCTGTGCGAGGAGCGCGGCAGGGTCGGCGCCGACAGCGACGACTGGCAAGGGGCGTTCGCCCGCTATAAGCGAATGCCCGCGCATCAACTGCTGCGCGTCCCCGAGGGCCTGACGTTGAAGCACGCCGCGCTCGTCGAACCGATGGCGGTTGCCCTGCACGGCATCACCCGTTCCGGTGGTGTCGACACGGCGCAGCGGTATCTCGTCACCGGCGGCGGACCGATCGGCTTCTTGAGCGTCGCCGCGCTGAAGGCCGCCGGCGTCGGCGACGTCGTCGTGAGCGAACCCCACGCGGGTCGGCGTGCGTTGTGCGAGCAGCTCGGAGCGCGAGCGATCACCCCGGATGACCTCGCGATTCCCGCGATGCCGCACGACATCGTGGCCGAACCCTTCGACGTCGTGCTCGAGTGCAGCGGCAACAAGGCGGCGATGGAGGCCGGGCTCGCGCAACTCCGCCGCGGCGGCCGGCTCGTGCTGGTCGGCGCCGGAATCCGCGCCCCCCGTTTCGATCCGAACCGGATCCTGCTCAACGAACTCGAGATCACGGGGAGTTTCGTGTACGACGCGGGAGGATTCGACCGCGCGCTCGAGTTGCTGGCCTCGGGCCGCGTGCCGCTCGATGTACTCGTGGAACCCGACGACATCCCACTCGACGCCATCGTCGACGCGTCGGTCGACCTCTTCGAAGGTCGCCGTCCGGCCAAGGCGATGGTCGTGCCTCGACTCTCAGGGAGCGTGAACCCATGACCACACCGACGACCACACCGATGACGAAATTCGAACCACTGCAGCTCTCGCGCCCGTTGCGGTTCAACCACGTCGGGATCAGCGTCCCGGCCGAACGGCTCGACGAGGAGGGCCGTTCGCTGATCGGCGACTTCTACCGCGACGTGTTCGGCTGGCAGGTGCTCGACATGATGACCATCGACCGTCGTCGCTTCGTGATGCAAGTTCACACGGTCGAGCAGTTCGTGTTCGTACACGCCGAGGACGAGCCGATGAGTGCGCCTCGGCTCGACCACTTCGGGCTGTCCGTCGCGACCGAGTCCGAGCTCGACGACATGCTCGGCCGGGCGAAGGCATGGAAGTTGCGTGACGACCGGGTCGACATCATCGACAAGAAGACCGAGGATCACGGGGTGCTCGCCATCACCGCGTTCTATGTCCGTTACCTGCTCCCCATGACCGTCGAGATCCAGTACTGGGATTACAAGCGGTGAAGTTCGGCGCATTCGTCCCGCAGGGATGGAAGCTCGAGTACAGCGGCGTCGCCGGCCCCGACGCGTGGAGGCGCACCGTCGAGGTCGCGCGCGAGATCGAGGATCTCGGCTACGACCACCTCTGGGTGTACGACCACGTCGAAACCGTGCCGCGTCGCGAACCGACCCACGTGTTCGAAGCATTCACGACGCTCGCGGCGCTCGCGCAGCACACGTCACGGGTGAAGCTCGGACAGTTGGTGACGTGCGCGAGCTACCGCAACGTCGGTGTGCTGGCCAAGACGGCGGCGGGTGTCGACGTGATGTCGGCTGGCCGGCTGATCTTCGGACTGGGCGCCGGCTGGTACGAACGCGAGTACCAGGCGTACGGATTCGAGTTCCGGCGTGCGGGGGAGCGCATCGACTTGCTCGACGAAGCGCTCGAAGTGATCCGGCGGCTCTGGACCGAAGAGACCGTGACGCACGCCGGCCGATACCTGAGCTTCGAAGGCGCGTACTGCGACCCGAAGCCCGTTCAGCAACTCCCCGAGATCTGGGTCGGGGGTGGCGGCGAACGAAAGACGCTTCGCGTTGCCGCGCGGCACGCCACCCACACCAACTGGCAGGTCGGTATCGACGAGTTCATCCACAAGAGCAAGGTCCTCGAGGAGCACTGCCACACGGTCGGCCGCGACTTCGCCACGATCACCCGGACCCACGGACCGGATTGCTGCTTGTTCGACAGCGAACGCGAGTTGCGGCAGTGGTGTGCTTCACCGACAGGAGGCCATCCGCGCAAGCTCGGGACCGACGACGAGTACATCGCCAACCAGTTGGTCGGTACTCCCGAGATGGTGGCCGAGAAGGTTCAGGCCTACCTCGACGCCGGCTGCACCGAGTTCGTGCTCTGGTTCCGCGACCATCCGAACGGCGAGAGCCTGGCCCGGTTCATTCGCGAGGTCGTGCCGCTCGTGAACGCGCCCGCGGTCTGACTGAGTTCGCGGCCGCGCGCCGGCACGCGGTCGTACACTGCGTCCGGCATGGTCGCGGCGCGTTCATCCCCGCCGTCGAGACCGAACCCCGTGATCGCAGCGCGGACGGCGCGCAACTGCTCGATCGCCATGGTCGTGGGGCTCGCGTACGGGCCGTTCCTCGCGTCGTCGGGCCAGCTGGCGTCCGACTCGAAGCAGTACCTGTACCTCGACCCGGGACGCTTCCTCGCGCGCGCGCCGTACATGTGGGATCGCGCCGTCGGCGCCGGCACAGTGTCGCACCAGCACATCGGCTACCTGTTCCCGATGGGGCCCTTCTTCTGGCTCGCCGAGGTCGTCGGCTTGTCCGATCGTGTCGCGCAGCGTCTCTGGCTCGGTTCGCTGTCGTGCGCTGCCGGGCTCGGCGCGCTCTGGCTGTTGCGGCGCCTGGGTGTTGCCCGGACAGGCGCCTTCGCCGGCGCGATCGTCTACATGCTGACACCGTCACAGCTCGCGTTCACCGTGCGGATGTCGGCGCTGTTGTTGCCGTGGGCGACACTGCCCTGGATCGTCGGTCTCGTCGCCAAGGGCATGCGCACGCGTTCCTGGCGCGAGCCCGCCGCGGTTGCCTCGCTCGTCGCGATGTCGGGGTCGGTGAACGTGTCGTCCGTGCTGCTCGCCGGCATCGCTCCGGCTATGTGGGCCGCAGCGCGCCTCGTCTCTCGCCGCGCGGAGGTACGCCGCGCGGCAGTCCGGTTCTTGCTTCGCTCCACTGTGCTCGCGTTCGGATTGTCGTTGTGGTGGATCAACGGACTGCGGCTCCAGGGTCGCTACGGGCTCCCCGTGCTCCAACTCACCGAGAACATCCGCACGATCGCCGAGTTCTCCCTTCCTGACGACATTCTGCGCGGGCTCGGCAACTGGTTCTTCTCCGGGCCGGCAGGGGGCCCACCGACGCTGCCGCAATCGGACGACTACGAGGTGAGCCGCCTCACGGTCGCCGCGACCCTGGCATTGCCCGCGGCCGCCCTCGCCGCGGCGGTCCTGGTGCGCTGGCGTTATCGCCTCGAGTTCGTCGCCTTTGTCGTGGTCGGCACGATCGTCGGCACCGGCGCCTGGCCCTACGACGACCCGTCGGTCGTGGGTCGATGGTGGCGTTCGGTCGCCGAACGGTTCTCGGCCGCGACCGCGCTGCGCAACACCCCGCGCGTCGCACCGGTCATCGCGCTCGGCATCGCCGGCCTGCTTGCATCCGGCGTCGCCGCGACCGCGCGCCTGGCGCCGATGTCGCCGCGCCGCTTCGCAGTCTCGATCCCCGTGCCGGCGATCGCGTCCGCGGCGGTGGTGCTGATCGCGCTCACCGCGTTCCTCCCCGTCTGGCGCAACGGCTACTTCGCGCCCCGCTTCGAGCGCCCCGAAGCCGTCCCGGCGTACTGGCAACAACTCGCCGATTCCCTCGGGCGCGATCCCGCGACGACACGCGCGCTCGAGATTCCCGGGTCACCCTTCGCCACCTTTCGCTGGGGCAACACCATCGAACCGATTACGCCCGGCCTCACCGACCGCCCGACGCTGGCACGCGAGGTGCTTCCGTACGGCACGCCAGGAACCGTCGACCTCCTCGACGCGTTCGATCGCAGGTTGCAGCAAGGCACCTTCGAACCAGCGACGCTGGCACCGATCGCGCGGTTGTTCGCGAGCGGCACGATCGTCGTGCGCAACGACCTCGACCGGGATGCCACCGGTACCCCCGATCCCCGCGTCGTCTGGGCCGCGCTGTCCGAACCACTCGCCCCCGGGATCGGACGCCTCCAACCGTTCGGGCCGCGCGTGCCTGTTGCCGAACGCGCCACCTTGCTCCCTGCCGACCTTTCCAACCACGTCCGGACCGGCGCGATCCCGCAGGTCGCGCGAGCCGAGGTCAGCGACGCGCGCACGATCGTGTCGGCGGCGCCGACCGACGGGTCGGTGGTAATCGTCGGCGACGGTGACGGCATCGTCGATGCGGCCGCCGCGGGTCTTGTCGATGGTCGTGGCCTCGTGCTCCAGTACGCTGCACTGGACGACGCAACGTTGCTCCGCGCGCTCGACGACGGAGCCCCGATCGTCCTCACCGACACCAACCGCCGACGGTACCGGAACTTCTTCTCGTCGGTGCGCGACACCACCGGTCCGACCGAGCGGGCCGGTCAGACGATCGACGAACCCAGCGGCTACGGCATGCGCCTGGACGTCTTCCCCGGCACGAGTGACGACAGCCGCTCTGTGGTCGAACAGATCGGCGGGCGCGTCGACGCGCGGCCCGACGCAGGACCGTCTCGCCCCGAGGACCGCCCGGCGCGCGCGTTCGACGGCGACGAGCGTACGAGTTGGCGGGTCGGTGGCGCCGACCCGACCGGGGCGTCGATCACCCTGACCCTCGACGGGCCGCGCGCAGTGGACCGGATCCGGCTCGTGCAGCCCCTCGACCGGCTCGTCACCCGCGCCATCACGCGCGTGCGAATCGCCACCGACACCGATCCGCCGATGGAATTCGATCTCGCTGCTGCATCCTCGACCGAGGCCGGGCAGGTGGTGCGGTTCGGGCGTCGGACCACGACGCGGGTCACCGTCGAGGTGCTCGCGACGAGCCGCCCGGCGATCGATCCGCGGCGCGCCAACGCGGTCGGCTTCGCCGAGATCGACCTGGGCGTGCGCGTGCGGGAGACGGTGCGCCTGCCGACGGTCCTCGCCGGTGACCTCGGCGCGACGGAGCGCCACGATCTCGCGGTCGTACTCACGCGCCTACGCGTCGATCCCGCACTCCTCGGGCGCGGCGACGAAGAACTCGAGATCGATCGCCGGTTCGCACTCGACGTGGCGCGCACCCTCGAGCTCACCGGAACGGCCAGGGTTGATCCGAACGCTGCCGACAGTGTGCTCGATGGCGTGCTCGGATCGGCGCCGCCCGGCGTCGAGTTCAGCTCGAGCGGGCACCTCGAAGGCGATGTCGCCGCCCGGGCATCGGCCGCGTTCGACGGCGACCCGACGACGGCGTGGGTGAGCCGGTTCGGGCCCGAGCCCGGTGAGTATGTCGGCGTCTCCGGTGGGGCGCCGTTCACCTTCGACGAGGTCGAACTGTCGCTCCTCGCCGACGGGAAGCACCAGGTTCCGACGCGCGTGCGCATCGTCGCCGACGGGCGGGCGGTCGCGACCCGCGACCTCGGCGCGATCGCCGACGGGACGACCGGCCGTGCTGACGTGCGCCTTGCCGTGCCCGAGACAACCGCCCGTGCCGTGCGGATCGAGTTCGTCGCGTTTCGTCGTGCGACCCGTGCCGAACCCCGCGGCCTCTTGCCGCTCGGAGTCGTGGAAGTGCGGATCGCGGGTGCGCCGGCCCCGATCGGCGGCGCGATCGAACCGGCGTGTCGCGCCGACCTGATCCGGATCGACGGTGCCGCGGTTGAGGTGCGACTCCGCGGCGGAGCCGATGCGGCGCGGACCGGCCTGACCATCGAACCGTGCGGCGAACCCGTGACCCTCGATGCGTCGGCCCACGAAGTGCGAACGGCTCGCGGCCTCGACACGGGGATCGACATCGATCGCCTCGTGTTACGCGCCGACGCGCCGACTCGGGACCCGAATCGCGATGGCGGCGCGACCTCTGACCCTGCCGCTCCCGCGGTCGAGTTGCTCTCGAACCGTCGCGACGGTGCGACGGTGCGAATCGATGCAGCGGACGGATCGTTCTGGCTCGTGCTCTCGGAGAGCCTGAGTTCGGGATGGGAGGCGAGTAGCCGCGACGCGGTGATCAGCCAACCGACAATGGTGAACGGCTACGCCAACGGCTGGCTCGTGACGCCGGGCGACAGCGAAGTCGTCACCATCGACTTGCGCTGGACGCCCCAACGAAGCGTCTGGTGGACGAGTGCGCTCTCGTTGCTGTTCGCCGCCGTGTGCCTGCTCGCGTTGATCGCGGCTGCCCGCTCGCCACACGTCACCGCACTCGAATCAGGACCGACGCTGCGGATCCGCGCCGAGCGCTGGTCGCCGCGACGCCACACGGTCGTCGCCTGCAGCGCGCTGGCCGCGGCGAGCCTCGCGGCACGGTTGTGGGTCGGGATCGCGCTCGTCGGCTGGGTCGTCGTCCGCCGAGTCGTCCCCGCGCGCGCCACTGCGATCACAATGGCGGCGGCCGCGCCGGTGCTGGTGTTCGCGAGCCGCCTGCTCGACCGACCCTCGCTCGTCTGGCTCGCGCTCGGATTGGTCGCAGTCGAGGTCACGGGTCCCATCGATCGCACTCGCGATCGTGCGAGCCCTGACCGTGATCACGATCGGACGAGCGCGACCGAGATGCCGGCGTCGCGGGCCCGGTTCGGACGCAGGCCCCGCCCGGTTCGATCGCCCGAGCCGCCGACCGGGAACATGGCGCCGTGAGCGAGCCCGTTGCCCACCCTGGTCCCCGCGCGGCGCGCGACCGGCTGGTGCCGTACCTCCCGCTGCTGCTGCTCGTGGTCGGCGTCGTCGCGCAGACGTGGTGGGCGCGACATGCGATCTTTCCTGCGTACTCGTGGAACCGCGACGAACCGGTGTATCTCTGGCAGGCCGCGACCCTGCGCTCGGGTGCGTTCTCGACCCCCGACGGCGGCAGCCCGGCGTTCTTCCACCCCTGGCTGAGCGCCGCGGGCGACGGCACCTTCTACTCCCAGTACACGCTCGGTTGGCCGCTCGTGCTGCTCGCCGGTGACCTCGTCGGTTCAACGACGGCGGCACTCGCGTTCGGCTGCACGCTTGCAGTCGTCGGCACCTACGCGCTGGCACGGACCGTGAGCGGCGATCATCGCGTCGCGGTGTTCGCGGCGCTCGTCCTCGCGCTGTCGCCCGTGCTCGTCGTGCAGGGTGGCGTGCACCTCGGCTACGTGTTCACGCTCGGTCTGGGCGCCTGCTTTGGCGCGCTCACCCTGTCGGGGTTCCGCGGTCGGCATCCGGGTCGGCTCGCGGGTGCCGGAATCGTGCTCGGCTACATCTTCTTGACCCGACCGTTCGACGCGGCGCTGTGGGGGCTGGCGATCACGGTTCCGCTCGTCATCGAGTCGCGCGGCGAGTTGCGCCGTGCCCTGGTGCGGCTCGTGCCCGTTGCCGTGGCTGCAGTTCCGCTGGTGCTCCTCGCGCTCACCTACAACCGGCACATGACCGGGTCATGGTCGAAGTTCCCCATCAATGCCGCCGATCGCCTCGACACGTACGGATTCGGGCAGCGTCGCATCATGCCGCGGTTCCAGCCGGTCGACTACGGGATCGTGATCGCGACGAAAGGCACGCTCAAGAATGCTGCGTACGTCGTGCCGTTCCTCTTCGGAGGGATCGCGGGTGCGGCGCTCGCCGTGGTGGCGGCCTGGCGCGTGCGACGCGACCGCACGATGTGGCCGCTGTTCGGGATTCTCGTCGCGTTCCCCCTCGGCTACTTCTTCTTCTGGGGCACGAACGTGTCCGCGTTGACCTCGCGGATGTCGGCACCGATCTACTTCCTTCCCGTTTATGCGCCGTTGAGCATCCTCATTGCGCTCTTCGTCACGCGTGCCCCGGTCGCGTCGCGTCTCGCCCGGACCGCGCTGCTCATCGTGTTGTTCGCGGCCGGCCTTCCGTTCGCGGTGAACCGGATCGAGGTCAATCAGCGCATCAGCGAGGCTCAGCGACCGTGGCGAGACGCGACGACCGAACTCGAGGTGCGGCGCGATCCGGCGCTCGTCTTCGTTGCCGACTCGGGTCCCTACTTGATGTTCCTCGACCCGTATTCGGCGAACACACCCGATCTCGATGGCCATGTGCTCTGGGCGGTCGATCGCGGCGCGAAGAACCTCGGGCTGATGGCGCGGTATCCCGAGCGGGTCGCTTACCGGATGCAGGCGAGCTATCGAGGTGACGAACTCGGGCCGACGGAACGGCCGAAGACGCCCGAGATCGCGGTCATCCCCCTCGGATCGGCGCGGGCGGACTCCTTCGTCGTGGTTGCGGGCATCACGAACACTCCAGGGGCGCGCCGGGTCATGGCGAGCTTCACGATCGACGGCCGGGACCAGCGGGTCGACGCGACACCGAAACCCGGAGACGGAGACCGATCGCAGCTTCGCTGGTCGATGCCACGGCCCGAACGTACGACGGGCACCATCGTCCTGGGGGTCGGGTTCGGCAGCACGCGTGACGCGGCCCGAAAGCCGATCGTGCGGCAGGTCGTACCGTATCGAGTCGTGGACGGCCAGATCGAGGTGCTGCTCCCTGCGCGTGCCGAACGCCTGTCCGACGTGGGGAACGGGATCTTCAACTGGCGCCCGACGTTCGAGCTGCCCGAGCTGATGATCTCGATTGAGCCCTCCGGCCAGGCGGCCGCGGTTGGGGTTTCGTGACGCTCGCTCGCGACCTGCGTTCGGGCCGGCACGCGATCGAAGCGTGGGTAGTCAGCCGCGCGCTCGTCGTCGGCGCGCTCGCCGTCTCTCGCCATGTGGTCGACCACGTCGGTGCGGTTCGCCCTGAGCAGCTCGCGCAGGGTCTGCGTGCCTGGGACGCGGCCTTCTACATCGACATCGCCCGTTCGGGCTACGACGGCGTTGCCGAGGAGGGGCTGAGGTTCTTCCCGCTGCTGCCGCTGCTCGGGCGGTTCGCGGCGTGGATCACGCCGTTCGACGCGACCGCGGGTGTGATCGTCGTCGCGAACCTCGCATCGCTCGCCTTCTTCCTTCGGTTGTACGGGTTCGTGCGCCGCGAAACGGGGCGAGCTCGCGATGCCGTTCGCGCGGTCTGGATCGCCGCGCTCGCGCCGCCGGCCTTCGTGCTCGTGATGGGCTACGCCGAATCGTTGTTCCTGTTGTGCTCGGTGAGCGCGATCGACAACGTCCGCAGGAGGCACTGGTGGAGAGCGGTGCCGTGGGCCGCGGCCGCCGGGCTTGCCCGCCCGACGGGCGTGCTGTTGGCGATCCCCTTCGTCATCGAGGCGTGGCAGACCCGTCGAGACCGCGCGGGCGACGCGACCCGCGCCCACTTGGGTCCGATCGCCGCGATCGCGGCCGCGCCGATCGGGCTGTTGAGCTTCTTGCTGTGGGCGCGTGATCGCACCGGGTCGCTGCTCGAACCGCTGCGGATCCACACTCGGTCGACACTTCGTGGTGGCAGCATCGATCCGTTCAGCTCGGTGTGGCACGCGCTTCAGGATCTGCGTTCGCCTGATCGCATCGGCTCGGGACTGCACTTCGTGACCGCGATCGTCATCGTCGCCTTGCTGGTCGTGTTGTGGCGCCGCGCCCCGCGATCGCTGTTCGCGTACGGCCTCGCGAGCGCGGTGCTCGCGCTGTCCGCCGAGAACCTCGATTCGCTCGAGCGCTACGCGCTGGCGACGGTGCCGTTCATCCTTGCCGGTGCCCTGGTCCTGCACTCCGACACGCGCGAGCGCACCGGCCTCGTGATCGCGGGTTCCGGCATCGTCGGCATGAGCTTCCTCGCGTTCACGGGCGCGCTCGTCCCATGAGGTCACCCCGGCTGCGGTCGTTTGGGGCGGCACTTACGCTGGTCGCGATCGCGGCCTTCGCGGTACGCCTCACCTACATGCTCTGGGACAAGGGCGGTGAGTGCCGCATCGTGCTCCCCGATACCGGCGAGGTGATCACCTCGCCGACCGAGTGCATCGGCTCCGACGCGGGCCGCCCGAACGACGCGGTCTACTACAACGCGGCGGCGAACCATCTCGCTCGTGGTGGCGGATTCACCGACCCGTTCCACCCCGATCAACCGGCCGCCGACCACCCGCCGTTGACGATCATCGTGCTCGCCCCGGTGTCGTGGCTCGGCGATCACGTGATCCCCGAGGCGATCCTGTCTGATCTCACGAACGCGTTCCTGCACCGGCTCACCATGGTGATCCTCGGCACGGTGGTGGTCGCCGGGATCGGCCTCGTCGCGCGGCGGGTCGCGGGGGAGCGCACTGGGATGTTCGCGGCGTGCATCGCGGCGATCTATCCCGGGCTGTGGATCAGCGACGCGCTCGTGTTCGCGGAGACGCTCACGAACCTCGCGGTCGTCGTCGCCATCGGGTGCGCGCTCTCGGCGCGGGAACAGCTAAGTCCGGCGCGGATGGCGCGACTCGGTGTGGCGGTCGGTGTGTGCGCGCTCGGCCGAGCGGAATTGCTGCTGTTCGCGCCGCTGCTCGCGTTCGTGGTGGTGCCGCTTCGCCGCCCCCGTATCGCTTCGCAGATCACGTCGTGGCGCGCACCACGCGACCTGATCCGTCCACTGGCAGTACTCGCGGCGGGCGTGGTCGCCGTACTCGGTCCGTGGATCGCGTACAACAACGCGCGTTTCGAGGAGCGCACGCTGATCTCCACCAACGACGGACTCGCGCTCGCCGCCTCGAACTGCGAACCCGTCTACTACGGGTCGGGGATCGGGCTCACGAGCTACGACGCTGCGCCCGTGTCGGCCTCGCCCGAGGAGAGGGCCGATTCCCGGTACTGCGTCGAACGGCCGCAACCGCCGGGCGATCAGTCCGAGGTGTCGCGCGCCTATCGCAGCCGCGCCCTGCGGGTGATCCGCGGTCGGCTCGAGTGGCAACCCGTCGTGATCGCGGCGCGGGTCGGGCGAGTCTGGAACGTGTTCCGTCCCTTCGACATGGTCTGGTACAACGAGGGCGAGGATCGCTCACCCTGGGCGACCCGAGCCGCGATCTTCGCATTCTTCCCGGTGGCTGGCGCGGCGATCACCGGCGGCCGTCAGCTGCGCCGGATCGGGCGGACGCCGGCGCTGCTCGTGTTGCTCGTACCGATGGTCACGGTGACGATCGCCGCGGGACTCACCTACGGCCAGTCGCGCTATCGCGCTGCGGCCGAACCCAGCTTGGTCGTGCTCGCGGCGGTCGCGGTTGCCCATCTCGGCAATGTGCCGCGACCCCGGGGGCTCGGAACCGACCCGAGCGGCCCCAGCGACCCCACCAACCCCGGTAAGGCGACCGGTGGACCTGCGAGGTCACACGAGGCCGCGCGACCGGTTGTGGTCGCCGCGATCGCGCCTGCACCCACGCGGAACGGGTCCAGTGCGGGACCCGCCGGTACGATGCCGGATCCGGCGCCCGACGCGCGCTGACGCTCCGCCGGCAACCTGGCCGGCGCGAACCTGTCGGAGGCTTCTCGATCATGACGGACACGGACGCCGCGCGCGACCTCGCGGTCGTGGTGATCGGGGCCGGACCGGCCGGTCTCACGGCCGCCTACCAACTCGCCAAGTCCGATGTCGTCTGCGAGATTCTCGAGGCCGACGACATCGTCGGCGGGATCAGCCGCACCGTGGAGCGCGACGGCTGGCGCTTCGACATCGGCGGACACCGGTTCTTCACCAAGGTGCAACCGGTGAACGACCTGTGGTTCGAGATCCTGGGCGAAGACGAGTTCCTGCAGCGCCCGCGCATGAGCCGCATCTACTACCGAGGCAAGCTCTACGACTACCCGTTCAAGACGATGAACGTGCTGCGCAACCTCGGCGTGATCGAGGCGATGCGCTGTGTCGGGTCGTACGGCTGGGCGAGGCTGCGCCCGCCCAAGGACACGAGCAACCTCGAGGGTTTCTATGTGTCGATGTTCGGGCGCCGGCTGTTCGGTCACTTCTTCGACCACTACAACCAGAAGGTGTGGGGAGTGCCGACGAGCCAGATGTCGGCCGACTTCGGCGCGCAGCGGGTCAAGGGAATGTCGCTCATGACCGCGGTCAGGGATGCGCTGACACCCAAGGCGCTCAAGCGACGGCGCGCCAAGGGCGATCAGGTCACGTCGCTGATCGAGTCGTTCAACTACCCCAAGTACGGGCCCGGTCAGATGTGGGAGAAGTGCGCCGAACTCGTCACCAAGGCGGGCTGCACGTTGCGCCTCGACGCCAATGTCGTGCGCATCCGTCACGACAACGGTCGCGCCACCGAAGTGGTCGCCGTCGTCGACGACGAGGAGCGTTCGTTCCCGTGCACCCACGTCGTGTCGTCGATGCCGTTCCGCTCGCTGATCCGGGCGATGGATCCGCCGGTGCCCGACGGTGTGCGCGCCGCGGCCGAGGGTCTCACGTACCGCGACTTCATCACCGTCGCGCTCGTCGTGCCGCAGGAATACTCGTTCCCTGACAACTGGATCTACATCCACGATCCCGAGGTCAAGGTCGGACGGATCCAAAACTTCGGTTCGTGGTCGCCCTACCTCGTGAAGGAAGGCCGCACCTGCCTCGGCCTCGAGTTGTTCGTCAACGAGGGCGACGAGACGTGGTCGAAGTCCGACGACGAGTTGATCGCGCAGGCCAAACGCGAAATTCAGCACCTCGGCCTGGCCGACGCGTCTCGGGTCGAAGCCGGCTACGTGGTGCGGATGCCGAAGGCCTACCCCGTGTACGACGAGTACTACCAGGCCAACGTCGCGGTCCTACGAGGCTGGATCGCCGACCACGCTGCGAATGTGATGCCCGCGGGCCGCAACGGCATGCACAAGTACAACAACCAGGACCACTCGATGCTGACGGCGATGCTGTCGGTCGAGAACATCCTCGGCGCGCACCACGACGTGTGGACGGTGAACGTCGAGGCCGAGTATCACGAAGAACAGGTCGGGAGCGACACGCCGAGCGGCGGTCGCGACGCGCCGGTGTTGCCGCGCGCGGCGATCGACGCGGCGGCCGAGGCGCGGCGCGCGACCTGAACTCCCGGCGCAACTCCGCGCGCAGTGCGGCGACGACCGGTTCGGTTGCCGTGGGCTCGTGTCGATCAGGTGCTGATCGGCCGGAGTCCGTGTGCCAGCGCCGGTTTCAGCCGCGCACCTCGCCAGTGCGGTCGGATGCGGTCGCGCATGCCCCACCAACTGACATAGGTCATCTCCTCGGCCACGACCTGCCAGTTCATCTTCGAGTTCCCGCGGACACGATCAGTGAAGGTGATGGGGACCTCGGTGATGCGTCCGCCGATCAGCGCAACCCGGTAGGCGAGTTCGATCTGAAACAGGTAGCCGTTCGCCTTGGTGCGGTCGTACTCGATGTCGAGCAGCGTGCGGGCGCGAAACACCCGATAGCCGCTCGTGCTGTCTTGGACGTCGTAGCCGAGCATCGCTCGCGCGTACTGGTTGCCGTAGCGCGACGCGGCGCGCCGCAGCGCCGGCCAATGGGGGATCGCGCCACCCGGTACGTAGCGGCTTCCGATCACCATGTCGGCGCCGGAATGCACCGCGGCGATGAGTTCGGGCAGCACCGCAGGGTCGTGGCTCAGGTCGGCGTCGATCTGCGTGAGCAGGTCGTAGCCACGGTCGATGCCGACCCCGAACCCGGCGCGGTACGCCGACCCGAGCCCGCGCTTCGCGGGCCGCCGCAGCACCTCGATGTGACCGAGCTCGTCGGCAACCTTCTCGGCGAGGTCGGCCGTGCCGTCGGGGCTGTTGTCGTCGAGGACGAGGATGTCGGCGTCGGGCACCGCGGCACGCGTGCGATGCAGGAACTCCTCGATGTTCACCGCTTCGTTGAACGTCGGGACGTTCACCTGCACACGCATGGCACCTGCACCGTCCGCTTCGCTCGGTGACACTCGGGGAATCCGGTCCCTCAGAGGGTCGCGTCCCTGCCGCATCGAAACGGCGGACCTTACCGTAGGGCGCGAGCGCGCCGCGGAGCGTTCAAGTGGAGCGTTCGAAGGTTCGAAGGGTCAGCCCCGGTTCGGTAGTCACGTCGTCGGCGTCGCCGCGAGTCCGTTGGTGCACGGGCGGCCGCCGACGACGCGGGTTCCCGCGCCGATGCCGCGGTCGTCGGCGATGTCGCGGCGTATCCAGAGCTGGTAGAGGAACCCGACCGGCGCCAGGTCCGTCGGCTTGCGGCGGCCGTACTCGCCGACGCAGACGAACCGCTCGCGCACCACCTCGTTGGCGCCGTTCTCGATGACGTCGCGCGACGCGTTCGGTTCGTTCCAGTCGTCCCACACCGACGACAGCACCACCACTCCGGTCGCGGCGATCTCGTCGCGCAGACCCGAATCCTTGGCGTTGGCGATGGCCGGATCCATCTCGATGTAGCGGGTGCCGACGTCGAGTTCCGGGAACAGGTAGTAGAGGTACGCGTCGGAATACGGGGTCTTGCGCAGGTCAGAAGTCGCGACGACGAGGCTGTCGCCCGGTCGCGTGATCGTCTCGAGGGCGGGGATCAGTCCGGCCTGTGCGGCCTGGGCGACGCCCTGCTTGCCGTAGTAGAACACGCGCCCGCTGCGCTCGATGCGGAACGCGGTGCGATGCACGTCGAAGCTCTGCAATGAGTAGTCGGCGTAGCTGTTCAGGATGTAGCGGGGAATCACGAGCGCCACAAAGCTCATGACCACCGCCGCGGCGATGAGATCGTGACGGCGCCCGGTCGAGGTCGCGCGGCGCGAGGTGACGGGAAGCCGCGTGCCCGATCGGGCGGCGCGGCGGTCGAGTAGCTCACGCACTCCGAGCGGCGCGAAGGCCAGCGGGACGCACGACACCCAGGCGAGGTGCGCGCTGTCCGGGCGTTGCAGCGCCTGGGGGAGCAGCCCCACGCCGAGGAGCGCGACCGCTCCCAGGGTGACCGTGCGCAGCGAGCCCGGGTCATGCCGGGCGCGCCACCGCGCCGCGATCACGAGACCGACGGCCGTGCCGAGGAGCACAACGAACCAGACGAAGATCTGCGTCGCGGAGGTGAGCGTCGGCACCGGCCAGTCGAGCTTTGCCTCGGGGCCGAAATCGCCTGCCTTCTGGAGGAATCCCGCGAGCTCGCCCGGCCGCGGCGGAAGCGGAAGTCTGCGGCCGGCGCGCAGCTCGAACACCGGCTCGATCACCATGCCGTTCCACACCTGGCCGGGCCCAGCGACGGCGACGTGCACCAGATAGGGCGTCAGCCCGATCGCGAGCGAGGCAGCGAACGCGCGTCGCTGCGGTGCGGCGAACGCCCGCCACAGCACGACCGTCGCAAGCCCGGACGCGAGCACCAGATCGGCGCGGAACAACAGTGCCGCCGCGAACAGCGCGCCGCTCAGTGCGGCGAGCCACGCCGCGTGCCGCGACTCGCGGTCAGGCACGATCGCGGCGGTTCCTGCGAGGATCGCGAGCAGCGCTAGGCCGACGCCTCCGACCCACGCGAGCGCGGTCAGCCCGATCGGCGGGACGATGATGACGAGGGCGAGCCCGCCGCACGTCAGCGCCATCGTGGTGCTCCAGCGCCGCGCCAGCCCGGCGACGCCAACCACGACCGCCACCATCTGGGCGAGGGCGGCGAGCCGTTCGATGAACAGGCTCGTGCCGAAGACCTTGTACAGGGCTGCGAGCCACCACAGGCTGCCGGGTCCGTAAAGATGAAGGAAGTCGCGGTTGGGGATGTCGCCGTGGAGCAGTTGCTCGGGGAACACGAGCATGAAGCCCTCTTCCATCGGCGGCCCCTGGCTGCGCAACAAACCCCGCAGCGGAAGCAGGAACGCGGTGCCGAGCACGCCGATCACGATGAGGTGCTTCACCCGAGGTGAGAGTCGCTCGTTCACCTCGCCGCTCCCTGCTCCGGCCGCCGCGCGAACCACTCGGTGATCGGTCGTGACTTCAGGCGCAGTGCGGGCCGTTCGACCACGTAGTACGACACGGCCGCGATCGCGATCGACACCGCGAGCATGAAACTGGTGAGTTCGAGCGCCGGCAACCGGAAGGTGGTGCCGTCGACGTTGCGGAGGTACCAGTCGATCGCGGCTTCGTGCCACAGGTAGATGCCGTACGACACGAGCCCGAGCCACGTCATGACGCGGAGCCGCAGGAAGCGACGGATCAAGCCGACGTCCTGCGCGCCGAAGACCGCGGGCATGACCGCGGTGACGCCGACCACGCCCCACAGCAAGAGCAGCCACCACTCCTGGGCCAGCGAGAAGTTCACCTGACCGCGATGGTCGTCGAGTCCGAATCCGATCGACAAGAACCAGAACGTGAAGAGCGACGCACCCCAACTCAGCCAGGCGAGGTCGGGGTGGCGGGCCCACCGCGAGTCGACGCCGGCCTCGCGTTGGCGGACCGACAGCACCGCGAGCAACATGCCGAGCGCGAAGTGATCGAGGCGAGCCGGGAGCCACAGGTTCGCCAGCCCCCGCCACGCGCCGTCTTCGATGCCGTAGAGCACGCCCGTACGCGCGACCAGGCCGAGTGCGAACAGGAGTGCGACGCCGACGAACTCGTCGCGTAGGCGGGCCTCGACCGCGGCACTCCGCCGGCGGGCGAGTAGCGCGGCGTACGCGGGCAGGAGGGCGTAGAACGCGATCTCGGTCACGAGTGTCCAAGCCTGCTGAACCGGGAGGAGACCAAAGCGAGGGTGATAGGTGTGGAACAGGCCGAAGTGCGCGACGTACGTGTCCCACTGCGCCCACCCGGGTCGCACGTACCGGTGGCCCTGAATGGCAGGGAACAGGAACACCGCGCCGAGCGTGAGCCAGTAGGCAGGCATGATGCGAAGGACGCGACGGCGTGCGTAGGGCCGTACCGCCGGACCGGAGCGACCGGTGATCCGGGCCGCGACGAACGGCCGGTACAGCAAGAAGCCGGAGATCACGAAGAAGATCGCCACGCCGATGTCCATGCGCGCCACGTACGCGCCGATCCCGCTCGAACGCACGTTGAACCCCGAGATGAAGCCGCTGTGGGTGACCGCGACGAGCAGCGCGGCGATGGCGCGGAGCCCATCGAAGCACGGAAAGCTGCCAGCGTCGACGCGCGTCGCCGTCGTCGCCGTCGTGGTGTGCGAGCCCGGCGTCGCTCTCCCGATATCAGGGCCAGCGTCGCCGACCGGGTCGGGTTCAGGCTCGGGTTCAGGTGTGGCCATGGGCGCGGGGAGGCGCGCGCGCAGGGCGCGGGCGCTCGCGAGGAGTCCCATCGCCGCGAACAGGCACAGCACGGTCTCAGCCGATGACCGATAGCGCGGGTTGCCGAAGGCGACCGTCACCGTGATGAGCACCGTCGCCACGACACCGGCCAGCGGATAGCGCGGGATGCGCGACCGGCGCATCGCCCCGGCACCGACGATGCCGAAAATCGCCATCCCGTAGAACGTCCAGCGGCCGCTCCGCGCGACCCATGGCTCGCGCCCCTCGAAGTACGCGTCGGCGAGCACGACGTCGTCGGGCCGGAAGGTGTAGGTGATGCGCCCCCAGCGGGCCGCGATGACGGCCGGGAGTCGGCGCGTGTGATCACGGATGTAGTCGACCGCGGTCGTGCGGAAGATCTTGGCTTCCTGGCTCTGGTCGAGTTTGGGTACCTCGTAACGGGAGCCGTCTACCTCGACGATACGCGGCGGGAACCGGCGCGCGATGTCGGCACGGATACCGACCACGCACTCGTGGCTCCAGAAGCCGACGAACGTCCCGTAATAGGTCGCGTCGCAGGTCGCGCTCGCGAGCGTGATCTCGCCTCCGCTCGACAGGTACACGGGATGTTCGAAGCGGCTGAGGTTGTACCCGACCCAAGGCCCGATCACGGCCACCGCCACGAGCGCCACCACGCCGAAACGAGTCGCACGGGCGCGCCGATGACGCGCGCCATGCCGCCACAGCAATGGGGCGACGACGAAACCGAACAGCAGAATCAACTCGGCACGACTCATCGCCGCGAGCGAAGCGGCGAGCGCGAGGATGGCCGCGGCCTTGGTCGATGGCATTCGCCAATAGCGGTACGCGGCCCACACGGTGACGGTCGCGAACAAGATCGCGGTCGGCTCGGAGAGCAACATGCCCTCCCAACCGAACACGTTGGGCGACAACGCGGCGAGCGCCGCGGCAACGACGCCCAGGACGGGTGAATGCATCGCCCGACCGGCGAGTCCGGCGAACCAGATCGTCGGCGCGCCGATGAACGTCGAGGTGAGCACGAGTTGCTGGGTCGGCGAATCGATTCCGAGTTTCGCGAAGAACGCGAGGAAGACGACGTACACGGGCGGGTGATCGGCGGCCTGATAGCCGACCTCCGGCGCCGAGAAGAAGGGGCTGATGAAACCGCGCCCGTCGGCGAGCAACTTGCTCGCGCCGTGATACCACCCGGCGTCGTTGAAGCCGGCGACGACGCCCGCGATCTCGTGCCGCCGCCAGTTCCAGATGTAGTACAGCCGGAGCGCGTACCCGGCCAAGGTGATCGCGCCGAGCAGGTACCAGAACCGGCGCGCGGACATCGCGACGGGACGCTACCCGGAAGCCCCGCGCGCCCCGTGCTCACCGTCCACGATGGGTGGTTGCGTGTCGGTCGACCGCGCGTCGGGCGTTCGAGCCTCGGCGGCGGCGGGCCCGAGTTGGGTCCGGAGCAGCGCGACCTCTTCGGCAAGCAGTCGAGTGCGCGTCTCGAGGCGCGAGATTTCCCACGAGTAGTGCACCGCGACGGCGAACAAGAACGCGCATGCCGCGAACAGCAAGGTGTTGGCCGGGACCTCGATGCCGAGACGGTCGGACGTCCATTCGAGCAGCCCGGGAAACACCGCGATGGGTACGAGCGCGAGCGCGATGACGAGCCACAGCAACGCGTACTTGCTGCGCAGTTGTTGGACCCGCACGAGCCGGAAGATGACCGCGAGCGTGACGAGCGCGCCGACGACGACGATGAAGTGCGTGCGCGTGCTCATCGGGCCTTACGATCGGGGCTGTCCGACGCGTCACCGCGACTTTGCATGGATCGCCGCCAACCCCAACTCGCGATCCCGATCAGCAGACGCAGGTAGTTGAGCAACAGTTTGACGTTGCGGCTCGACGGCCGTCCCGCCGCGCGATGGCGCATCCCGACGGGAATCTCGCGGATCGTGAAACCCGCCGAATGGCACTTGAGGAGCACCTCGACCGTGTCGGCCAGGAACTCGGCGGGGTACTCGACCGCGAGGAACTCGATCACCTTGCGGTCGAAGGCGCGAAAGCCCGAGGTCACGTCGGTGAGTGGTTGGTGGATCAGCCGCCGCACGACGCCGGCCAGCAGTCGCTGCGCGCGGCGGCGCCCGCCCGACACCTCGTAGCCGGGCGCTCCGGGCGCGAACCGGGACCCGACCGCGACGTCGGCACCCTCGTCGAGCACGGCGAGGAGCCGGCCGATCCCCTCGGCATCGTGCTGCCCGTCGGCGTCGACGACGACGACGCGCCCGTAGTCGTGTTCGACGGCATACCGCAGGCCCGCGCGCACCGCGGCACCGACGCCGAGGTTGTAGGGCAGGCGCAAGACCGCGGCGCCGCCGTTGCGCGCGACCGACCGGGTCGCGTCGTCGCTCCCGTCGTCGACGACGAGGACGTCGAGCCCGGGTGCCGTCGCCGCGAGTTCGCGCAACGTCACCGGCAGGCTGAGTTCCTCGTTGAAGGCCGGGATCACGGCGAGCGTGCGGATGACCAAATCCTACGTTGGGGTGCGTCGATAGCCATCGCTATGCGATAGCTATCGACGCACCCGGTTTGCCGCGATGCCGAGGACTGCGAGGACGAGCACGATCGGGTCGAGTCCGATCCGGAATCGCTGGTTGCCGTAGGTGAGCGCAGTCGTGAGGAGCACTGCAACGCCCGGGACGGCGAGCGCTACGACTGTTGCTCGGTCACGGCGCCGCTGCCACCATGCGACGGCGGCGAGAGGCGCGGCGACCCACCACACAATCGTCCCCGCCCACTGCCACGATCGCGATCTACCCTCGAGTGCTTCGAGGTTGACCTGCTGGCCGACGTTGAACAGCCCCAACGTCCGACCCCACCGCGCCGCGACCACCAGCGGCCAGCGCTCCACGTGATCGAGGGCGTACTCGATCCCGTCGTGTCGTGCGCGGTTCGCTGCCGCAGCTTCGGAGAAGTCGGGATCTTCGATGAGGAACCCCTCGAAGCAAGGCGTGTCGCGATCCGTCGCGACGTCGGCCGGACCGCTCGGCGTGAACGTCGAGCGCCACGCACCGATCGTGGCGCCGCGATAGGTGAGGTTGCAGTTGGCGCCGTCGAGCACCGTGCCGATGTTGTTCGAGACCGGAACGAAGGCATCGAGACGCGCTCGGTTACGGAGGGTCCAGGGAGCGACGACGATCGCCGCGACCGCGACGAAGGCCACGACGGTGACCACGGCGTTCCGGCCGAGCGTCCTGCCGCCGACGAGCAGCGCGAGCGCCACGACGGGGACCCACACCAGCGCCTCGCCACGCGTCAACGAGGCGATCCCGAGTAGCCCACCGAGCACGATCGGTGCGCCGGCGAGGCTGGGTCGGCCTGGCGCGCGGCGCGCGACATGAAGGGTCGCGAGCACCACGAAGACGCTGAGCGCGGCGAACATGCCCTCGGTCATCAACAGCGCGTTGGCCTGGAGCAGGTGCGGGTGGAGCCCGACGGCCACGACGGCGGCGACCGTCACCGGTGTGGTCGCGCCGAGTGCGCGGGCGAGCTCCGCGGCGGCGAGCGCAGTCAGAAGCGCCATGGCGGTGCCGAGGACGAGTTGCTGGCCGGCGATCGAGTCGATCCCGAGACGATCGGCGGCGGCGATGGCTGTGGGGAAGGCCGGTGGATATTCGGCGGTCGGGCGGTCGACTCCGAGCAGCACCCGGTCGAAGGGTCGCACGTACGCACGGTCGCGCGCGAGTTGATCACCGAGCAGGTGGTAGGCGGTCGCGTCGGTGAGGCAACGTTCCTGCCGGTCGAGACCGGCGTCGGCGAGGGCTGCGTCGATCGCCGGATCGGGCGCGCATCGTGCGTGAGGGTCGACGCCGGCCGTGAACAGCGCCTGCGCGATGCCGACGACCGCGAGCGCCCCGCCGACCGCAAGGATGCGCCCGCGACCGGCGATCACCGGTCGGGTCCGATGTTCACACCGACGCGTTTCAGAATTCGCTCCGGCGCGGGAAGCGCCGTGGGCGGCGGGCAATCGCAAACAGCACCGGCGTGGTCGGCGCGATCGACGTCGTGACGAACAGATGACGGTCGTCGATGCCAGATCCGATGCCGCTCGCGTCGCGGCCGATCACGCGATAGACGCGCGGGAGCGCGTGTTCGTAGGCCCACACGTACGCGCCGCGGCCAAAGCGTTGACGGAGGCGGAGGGGGTCGAGCCGGAGCAACTTCTCCCCGGACGCACGCCGAGCGGCAAAGTCAGCGTGCAGGACGTCGTCGCCTTCGATCCCGAGGATCTCGACATCAGCGAAGAACAGCCGCAGCATCGAGGTGAGTTGCTCGGGTTCGAACAGATAGATGTGGAAGGGGTTCTCGAAGTCGGCCGGCGCGTTCGGCGTGATGATGAACGCCACGCCGTCGTCAGCGAGCACGCGTGCCAACTCGGCGACATGACGTTCGGGGTAGCGGAAGTGTTCGATGATGTGTGAGGAGACGGCCGCGTCCGCGACGCGGTCACGCATGCCCAGGTGGCTGCCGTCCATACCCGCAAACCGCAGCGAGCCGCTGCCGTGTTCTCGGCCGGCCGCGAGCGCCGTCGCCGCGGAGTAGTCGACGCCGAGTACGAGCCGCCGATCAGCGGCGAGTCGCCGGGTCTGCGCACCGACTCCGCACCCGACATCGAGCACGATGCCGTGGCCCAGTCGTGCGACGACTTCGCGGTAACCCGCATCGTGCAACGCGAGCAGCGAATCGGGGGTCGCGCCTTCCACGGGTCGTTCGCCCGTGAGTCGGGATCGCCGGCCCGCGAGTCGCGATCGGGTGCTCGTTGCTGTGTTTGTTGCCGCGCTCATCGAGGTCCGAGCCTACGTCCGACGAGGATCGAGGCCGCTCCGCGCGGCGGCCGCGCGCCAAGCCGGAACACGGCCAACCGCTCGAGCGCGGTGAGCACGAGCGCCGCCGTCGAGCGCGCGGTCGCATCGCGAGGCAGGCGCGAACGCCACGACCAAGCGTGCGCCGCGAGTTCGATCGCGAAACCGTGTTCGCGCGCGATCGCCTGTTCGAGCCGTGGGTCACCGCCGACCGCGAACACGACCAGGACGCCGTTGGTTCTCAGCACCCGGGCCGCCTCGGCCGCGGCGGCAGCCGTGAGCGCGCCCCGCACGACGACGACGATGGCCGAGTGCGCCGAGAGCGGCGCGTCGGCCGGGTCGGCGACCACCCTGGTGATCGCCGCCGCCCGGCGCGGTGCGTGGTCGACCACGGCGACGACGTCGCCGGCCGACCAGCCCAGCCGCGCCGTGAGGTCGTCGCCGTCACCCGTCAGGTCGACCAAGGTGCCGCCGCGGTTGCTGAGATCGCTGAATCGACGGAGGGCCGCGACGATGTGGGAGATCGTGGACCGGTCGACCCACGACTCGGTGCGCCGCCGATCGCGATGCGATCGGGCGAACGCGGCTGCCCGGCGGCGGATTCGCGGAAGCGCGGACAACATTCGGACACCGTCCCGAATCACCTTGATGTTCGAGCCGTCGTCGTGGCGCCAGTCGATCGCGACTTCGAGCACCGGGATCCCGGCGGCGCGAGCGAGCGCGCACACCTCGACGTCCCAGGCAAAGGCGTGTTCGACTGAATGCGCGAGCACCGTGTGCCACACGTCGCGGCGTGCGACCTTGGCGCCGCACTGCGTGTCGACGATCCCGGGGGTCACGATCGCCTGGACGGCCCGGTTGTAGGCACGCCCGAGGAATTCCCGTGCCGGCGATTCGCGCCTGACCAGGCGGGACGCGAGCAGATCACGCGATCCGATCGCGAGAACCGGTGCTCGCTCGGCAGCTTCGACGATGGTCGTGAACGAGGCGAGCGACGTTGCCAGGTCGATGTCGCAGAAGCCGATGACGGGTGAGCGTGCGGCGAGGATGCCGGCCCGAGTCGCAGAGCCCTTGCCCTCGTGGGCTCGCCGCAGCACGCGGCAGTTGGCGCCGGGATCGTGCCCGGCGACGACCTTCTCGATCAGCTCCGCGGTGCCGTCCGTGCTGCCGTCGTCGACGAAGATCAACTCACTGCCGGGCGCGAGCGTGGCCAGATGGTCGAGCAGTTCGACGACGTTCGGGGCGGCACGGTGGGTCTCATTCCACACCGGCAGCACGATGCTCAAGGGGGCGCGTTGCGATCGCGTCGCGGTCGAGTCGGACGTCGGACTCACGTGGCGCCGTCCGGGTTCGACCGGGTTGTGCGACAAAGCCCGTGTGCGGCGATCACCGCGAGGAACGGGAGCATCGGCACTTTGTAGCGCGGATCGCCGAACAGCATGATCGGCACCACAGCCGCGGCGACGACGACTCCCACGACGAGTACTGGTCCTGCGCGCCGGCCTCGCAGGAAGGAGGGGAAGGCGACGAGTGCGAGCGCGAGGACCGCGTAGTACCAGGCATCGGCGACAAGATCAGCCGCGTGCCGCGCGCGCGAATTCGGCCAGATTGGATCGACATACCTACCGTCGACCGCCTCCTCCAGCGCGAGCCGCGATTCGTGGTCGTCGCGGAACGCGGCGCGGGCGCGACGGAACCAGAGTTTGACTTCTTCGACGGGGTGCTCGCGAACGAAGCGCAGCGCTCGCTCGGTGTTGACGCGGTTGCGGTCGATTTCGTCGACGGCTGACAGGTGCCCTGCCTCATTGTCGCACCCTGGGGAGTTGAACACGAACCGTCCGTTCGATCCCGGGTATCGGCTCATGCAGAGCGCGTCGCCGGTCCCGGTGGTCACAAGGACGGGTTCGGGCATCACGACCGCGTTGCGGATGGTCCACGGAACAATGATCGCGATCATCGTTGCCGTGACCACGAGCGTGTGCGCGATCGCGACACGCCACGGTTCGGGCCGCCGACGGAACGCGAGCAGAACGCCCGGCATCGCAAAGGCGACCAATGGCCGCACTTGAGCCGCCGCGCCCAAGATGGTGCCAGCCGCGACCAAGCGTGTGGCCGACGCCGATGCGGCTTCGAGCGCTGGCAACACCACGAGGATCGCCGCGGCGAGCAGGAACATGTAGACGGTCTCGAGATTGGCGCTGGCGGTGTACCCGATCAGGTTGGGCCACAGCGCGACGAGGGCTGCGGCCGTTACGGCAGCGCGCGGCGAGACGACGCGGCGCGCGATGCGCGCGACAAGGGAGATGGTGGCGGCGCCGACGAAGGCGTGAACGACGCCGTAGACGAGCGCGTAGACGGTGGCGTAGGTCTCGTAGGTTCCATCTCCACCGAAGGCGCGCACGATCCGAAACACGAGCGCGAGGAACAGCGGATACCCGATCGCGTAGAACGCCGTCGGCGGCAGTTCGCCCGGCGGGATGCCACCCTTGAGTTGCAACATCGCCACGCCGTGGTTGTTGTAACCGAGGCCGCGTGACAGTTGATCGCCGTGGAAGACGTAGGCCACCGGGTCGCCAACCCGCGCCGGACGGTGGGCGGCGACGACCCACACGATCCGCAGCACGAACCCGACTGCGACGAGCAGCCACACCGCCTGATCCGGGGTCAGGCGCCGGCGCGTACGGGGCGGATCGACGGCGGCTGTGTGGCTCACGGCGTTGCCACGGCGGCGGGAGCGGCGGCGACGCGGCCGGGGCGTTGGGTGCGGCGACGGATGGCCGCGACCGCGACTGCAGCGGCGGTGGCGACGCTGATGAGCCCGGCGGCGACGTCGACGCGCGTCCGTATTCGCGACACGTCGATCACGTGCCGCCCCGCGTGGACTTCGACGCCGACGAAACCGTCGCGGTCGGCGCGCGACCAGGGTCGCCTCGGGGTGCCTGCGACCCTGACCTTCGTGAAGTCGAACGCCGACGCAGGGAGCACGACCGTGAGCGGTGCGCGCGCCTCGACCGTCGCGCGAACGCCGTCGCCGGTGCGCTCCCACGCGACGAGCGTGCCGTCGCCCTCGACGATCGGTGTCCGGACGGCGGTGGGGTCGCTGCGATCGGTCGCGATCGGCAGGTAGTCACCCAACGTCGTGTAGCCGAGCGCGCCCCGGCGAGTGCGGCTGAAGGCGCCTGCGGTCGCTGGAGGGTCGAACGCCGCGCCGGCCCGGAAGCACGTGTCGCTCGGTGCGTCGGTCGGCGCGAGCACGTCCGCCGTCGTGAAGCAGCTCCCGGCCTGGTCGGGTCGTTCGACCGGATTGCGTTGCACGCCGGGGGTGAGCAACACGCCCGCGACGCCGATCGCCACGAGCAGCGGGCCGCCGTGGCGCCGACCGCGCAGAACCAAGGCCCAGCCGATCGCGGCGACGGCGCTCAGCGGCGCGAGGGCGCGCCAGGGGAACTGCACATAATCGAGGACCGACGGCAACACTGCGCTGAACCACGACGGCCGCAGCATGAAGGCGACGTACGCGAGCGCGCCGAGGCCTAGCGCGGTGCCCAGTCCCGTCCCTTGGACCGTGTCGCGTACCGGGACGCCGCGCCGCAACCTCGCGAGTGCCCCACCGATGACGACGATCGGCAAGGCAAGGAACACCGGACCAACTGCAAAGTTGTCGGCGCCGCAGAAGTACACCGCGCACGGCTCGCCGTCGACCGTCGGGTTGTGCGAGTAGCCGCGGAATGCGTTCTGCCACCGGCCGACCAGGTCGCCGGCGCCGACCCGCGCCGCATCGAGCGCGGCGGGTGTCGCGCCCATGATCTTCGCATTGCCCGCGTACACGTCGTCGAGTTCGCGTTGCTGAGGGATGACGAACGCAGCGCTGAGCAACAACCCCAGTGCGATCCCTGCGGTGATGCGTGCGACGGCATGCCAATCGCGTCGTGTCGCCGCGCCGAGCGCGATGAACGCGATCACGAACAGCGCGAGTGCGACGCTGATCGTGTGCGACACGACGAGGCCTGCGGTCGCGACCGGTAGCGCCAGGTCGAGCCGGCGATCCCCGATCGATCGCCACGCCGCGGCGATCATCGGCGGGAACCAGACGAACGCCCACATCTCGGCGAGCGCGCCTCGAACGGTCGCGTCGAGGAGGTGATAGGGGGCAGCCGTGTAGACGAGGGCGGCACCGGCGGCGAGCCAGCGATCGCCGCCGAGTCGCCGCACCGACCACGCCATCGCGAGCGCGGCCGCGAGGGCGGCGAGCACAAACGACAGGTTCGTGCCGACGACGGCGTTGTCGCCCGCGACCGCGCTCAGCGCGCCGGCCACGGCGAGCCCGAGCGGCGGGTAGAAGCGGAACAAGGCCGTACCGGCGCCTCCGCGTGCGTCAGGCAGCAGCTGCGGCGGCATGTTGCCCGCGCCGATCTCCTCGACGAGTTGCTGCGTGCGGAAGTACGGGTCAATGCCCTCGTGCGTCTCGAGCGCGTGCGCGCGGATCCATGGGGCGAACACGAACAACGCGCCACCGACGACGAGTACCCAGGGAGCGACGCGGGTCGTGAATGTTGCGAGGGGGCGTGGGATTCGGTGTTGGCGGGCCGCGAAATTCAGGATCGGTCGCTCGATCGCATACCAGCTGGCTGCGGCGACGGCGATTGACAGCGCCGCCATCACGGCGATGAGCACGACCGCGCCGGCGACGCCGCGATCGACGAGAGAGCGCCGGTCGACGACTCGGTCGATGACGATGGTGTGCCACAGGTAGATGCCGTAGCTGACGGTGCCGATCCAGGCGATGGGCCGGTTGCGCATTGCCTTGTGCGCGAGCGTCGACGCGCCAGGGGCGAACACCATCGGTGCCACGAGCAAAGCCGCGACGACGGGCTGCCAGAGCCGCTGCCACAACTGCTGTCCCGAATCGGCTCGTATGAAATCGGAGCGCGGCCATGCCTCGATGACGAATACGAGCGCGGCGCCCGCCCACCACCAGATTGCACGACGACCCGTCGCCGCGAGACGTGCGTCGAGGAGCGGGCGCGTCACGCGCATCGCGACAAGCACGGCCAGGACCATGCCGATGCCGAGCGCGGGAAGTGCACCACCGAATGTGGTGACGAAGCCCCCGATGATCGAGCGCTGTGCCCAGGCCCCGCGGTACGCGAAAACCCACAGCGCAATGACACCCATCGGGATGCAGGCAATCGCCGCGCCGAGCGCGAGCGCCTCGCGTCGCTCGGGCCGGGCGCGAGCGACGCGGGCGATTGCGAGCGCTCCGAGTGGCACGAAGACGTAGAAGGTGATCTCGACGACGAGCGACCACGAGACGCCCAGACCGCCGTAGTCGGGTGGGAACCCGGGGGCGGTCTGTTCGCGGAAGTACAGGTAGCTGAGCGACGCGTGTTTCCACGTGCCGTACGGGGTGGGGAAGCGCAAGATCTCCAACCCGAACCAACTCGCGCCCGCGACGAAAAGCGTCACCCAATATGCGGGGAAGATGCGCGCAGAACGCCGCCAGGAGTAGCGACCGAGGTCGGGGTGAGAACGGCCCGCGAGCAGCGGCCTGACGAACATCGAGGTGATGAGGAACCCGGACAGCACGAAGAAGATCTGTACGCCGACGTTGAGATGGATCGCGTAGTCGGCGACGAGCAGCGGAGGAGCGACGGTGACTCCGGCGATGTTCCAACTGGGGTTCCAGCCGCGCGCGAACAGCGCCGGTGTACCCGGGATGGTGTGAAAGAAGAACACCGCGAGTACGGAGATCGCGCGCAGTCCATCGAGTTCGGAGTAGCGGTGCGTCCCCGACACCGGCGGCAGACCCGACTCGGGAGCGCGCGCCGACGTCGTCGTGGTCATGATGCTTGCGAGCCTACGGTGGGCACGACCCGGGGGCGGTCCGGTCCTACACTTGCACCCCCGTGGAGTCCGTCGCGCTGTCGCCCGCGCCTCCCTGGGCACCGCATCCGAGCACTCCGGGCGTCAGGGTCGGGCTCACTTCGTGAACGATTCCGAGGTCGTCGAACGACTCGCCGAGATCGCGTCGAACGCCGGGATCCATCGCATCTCGATGCTCGCTTGGCGCGATCTCGACGACCCAGAGGCCGGCGGCTCCGAGGTTCACGCGGCGAGGGTCGCGGCACTGTGGGCACGCGCGGGCATCGACGTGACGATGCGAACCTCTCACGCCGCAGGTCACCCGCAGGTCGTCTGGCGTCACGGCTATCGCGTGATCCGCAAGGCGGGTCGCTATCTCGTGTTCCCGCGTGCGGTCTTCAGCGAAATCCAACGCTGGCACGGCGACCGCGACGCGCTCGTCGAGATCTGGAACGGGATGCCCTGGTTCTCGCCGTTGTGGTGCCGCGGGCCGCGGTGCGTGTGGCTCCACCACGTCCACGACTCGATGTGGGAAATGACGCTCCCGCCGAACTGGGCGCGCGTCGGCCGTACCCTCGAGTTCAGGGTCGCGCCACCCGTCTACCGGCGGACCGAGATCATCACGCTTTCCGAGTCGTCGCGCGACGAGATCCACGCGAAGCTGAGGATTCCACTGCGGCGCCTGCATGTCGTGCCGGTGGGCATCGACCCCGTGTACTCGCGTCCGCCGGACGACGCATCCGGCGCGACCCGCTCGCCCGCGCCGCTCGTCGTCGCGGTCGGGCGCCTCGTCCCCGTGAAGCGCTTCGACGTCTTGGTCGACGCGTTGGTCGCGGCGCGCGACTCCGTCCCCGATCTTCAGGCCGTGATCGCCGGCGAGGGTTATGAGCGCGAGAGCCTCGACGCCCAGATCGCCAAGGCCGGTGCCGAGCATTGGATCACGCTCGCGGGTCGGGTCAGCGAAAGCGAGAAGATCGCGCTCTACCGCCGCGCCTGGGTGGTCGCGAGCGCGTCCGCCCACGAAGGTTGGGGGATGACGCTCACCGAGGCCGCCGCGTGCGGGACGCCCGCGGTCGCGACACGGATCGCCGGTCACGAGGACGCCGTCGCGCACGGCACCAGTGGACTGCTCGCGGACCGCGACACCGACATTGCGCCGGCACTCGTGGCAATCCTCAGCGACGCCGGCTTGCGCGCACGACTGACGTCCGGAGCGCTCGACCACGCCGCTCGCTTCACGTGGGGCGCCACCGCGCTCGGCACGCTCGAGGTGCTGGCGACCGAGGCCCGACGCCGCTCCCGGTGAACCTTTCCGACCGCATCACAACGCAGCGCATCACGCGGCACGCAACCTCGCGGTGGGCAGGGGGCGGAACCTTGCGGTGGGCGGGCTTCGGCGCGCTCGCGCTGCTTGCCTACCTCCCGCCGCTGCTCACCGCACGCGGACGAGTCAGCGCAGACACGAAGTCGTACCTCTACCTCGACCCCGGGCGCCTCCTCGAGCGAGCACCGTCGATGTGGGACCCGAACATCGGGATGGGCACCGTCACCCACCAGAACATCGGCTACCTCTTCCCGATGGGTCCCTACTACTGGTCGATGGACCGCCTCGGTGTCCCCGATTGGGTCGCGCAGCGACTGTGGCTCGGCTCGCTGATCTTCGCGGCCGCACTCGGTGTGCTGTGCCTCGCGCGCCACCTCGGGAGAACCGGTCCCGGCGTGGTCGTCGCCGCGCTCGCATACGCGTTCAGCCCCTACTCGTTGCACTACTCGGCCCGGCTCTCGGTGCTGTTGATGCCATGGGCGGCGCTCGGATTCGTGATCGCGCTCGTCATCCGTTCGCTCCGAGAGGGCGGATGGCGCGCCCCGCTGTTGTTCGCGGTCGTGGTGCAGATCGTCGGAGGGGTGAACGCCACGGCGCTCGTGTTCGCCGGGATCGCCCCGATCCTCTGGGTCGTGTGGGCGTGGCTGGGTGCACGGGAGGTGTCGTTGCGGCGCGCGCTTGCTGCGGTCGGCCGGATCGGTGCGGCCACGATCGCGATGTCGCTGTGGTGGATCGCCGGACTGGCCGCGCAGAGCGGCTACGGCATCGACATCTTGCGCTACACCGAGACGGTCGCCGTGGTGGCGCGCACCTCGACGCCCAACGAGGTGCTGCGCGGACTGGGTTACTGGTTCTTCTACGGGCGCGATCGCCTCGGCTCGTGGGTCGAGGGCTCAACAAGCTTCACGCAGTCCCCGGGCCTGATCGCGCTCACCTACGGTCTCGTCGCGCTCGCGCTCGTCGGAGGGGTCACGGTCCGGTGGCGTCACCGCGGTTACTTCACGTGGCTGCTGCTCGTCGGCACGATCGTGGCGGTCGGCGCACACCCGTTCGACTCGCCGACGCCGCTCGGGGCGGTGTTCAAGGCGTTCGCGACATCCTCCACCGCGGGGCTGGCGTTGCGCAGTACCCCGAGAGCGGTGCCGCTCGTGACCCTGGCGACGGCAATGTTGCTCGGCGCGTTCGTCGACGCAGCGGTCGCACGGGCCCGCTCGTGGAGTTGGCCGCGGCCGCGGGTCCTGGCCATCGCCGTCGTGGTGGGCGCGCTCGTGCTCAGCTCGTTCCCGCCGCTCTGGAACGGCAGCTTCTACGGCGACAACCTGCTGCGCGACGAGGACGTTCCGGGCTACTGGTCGGCGGCGCTCGCCGAGGTCGACCGCGGCGACCGGCAGTCGCGTGTCCTCGAGATCCCCGGCGCCGACTTCGCGGCCTACCACTGGGGCGACACCGTTGATCCGATCTCGCCGGGGCTGATCGACCGGCCCTACGTCGCGCGCGAACTCATCCCGTACGGAAGTCCTGCGAGCGCCGACCTCTTGAACGCGCTCGACCGCCGGCTGCAAGAAGGCACCCTCGACGCGTCCGCCTTCCTCGACCTGCTGCGGCGGATGGGGATCGGCACGGTGATCGTGCGCAACGACCTCGAGTGGCTCCGCTACAACCTCGCGCGCCCCCGTGAGATCGCGTGGCTGTTGCGCGAGGTGCGGCGCCCGGACGAGTTCGCGTCGATCAGCGCGTTCGGGCGCCGGCTCCCGCTCGCGCTCGACTCGCCTCTGATCGGCGCGATCCCGGTCATCGACGAGCGGTCACTGACCACCACGCCGAAGGCGATGCCGGCGCCCGTTCTCGTCATCGACATCCGCGAGCCCGGATCGATCGTGACGGCGACGACCGTGACCGACCAAGTACTGATCAGCGGCGACGGCGAAGGCCTCATCGACGCGACGGCCGCGGGGGCGCTGTCCGCCGACGCCACGACGTTGTACGCGGCGTCGATGAGCGACGCCGAGTTGCGCGCGGAACTCGAGCGCAGTGCACTCGTCGTCGTGACCGACTCGAACCGCCGTCGTGGTCGGCGCTGGAGCACCTTGCGGGACAACCTCGCCGAGACCGAGGCCGCGGGCCAGCGGCCACTCGACGACGACCTGTCGGATGCTCGGCTCCCGATCTTCTCCGACGACCCACTCGACGAACCCGCCGACGATCAGTCGGTCGTCGAGTACCTCGACACCGGCGGGCCGGCGATCTCGACGATCCGTGCGACCGGGACAGGGAACCCAATCGCCTTCACGCCCGAGGATCGTCCGGCGCGCGCGTTCGATGGCGATCTCAACACGTCGTGGAAGACATCGGCTTTCGACCGTGCCGTGGGCGACCGGATTGAGTTGTCGCTGCGCGATCCCGTGGTGACCGACCGGGTCGGCGTGGTCCAGGTGCGCAACGGACCGGTCGACCGGTACATCACCCGCGTCAGGTTGCGGTTCGACGCGGGCGATCCGGTCGATGTCACGCTCGGTGCCGAGTCCCGCACCGCGAACGGGCAGGTCGTGGCCTTCGGCGAGCGGTCGTTCGCGCGGCTCACGGTCGAGGTCCTCGCCACGAATCGCCCCGACGGTCCGTTGTACAGCGGGCAATCGGCCGTCGGTTTCGCCGAGATCGCCGTCACCGATCATCAGGGTCGCAGGGTTCGCGCGCACGAAGTCGTGCGCGTCCCGCGTGATGCGACGGACGCGATCACCGATCGGACCGGCCGCGCTCCCGATCTCGCCTATGTGTTCTCGCGGCTTCGCACGCTGCCGGTCCCTCCTCGATACGACGAGGAACTCTCCCTCGACCGTCGCTTCGACGTTCCGAAGGCAGGCCGGTTCGACCTCGCGGGTCACGTGCGGTTCGACCCGAACCCATACGAGCGGGAGCGGCTTGATGCCGCGATCGGCGCCCGCCCGATCGCTCCCTACGTCGCCGTTCGCTCCAGCGGAGTGATGCCGGGCTGCATCGCGTGTCTCGCCGGCGGCGCGTTCGACTCCGAACCTTCGAGCATCTGGCGACCACCGATCGGGGAGGTCGAGGGGAGCTGGATCGAAGTCGAAGCCGCGACCGAACAGCGTTACGACCACCTCGATCTGACGTTGGTCGCCGACGGCCGCCACTCGATCCCCACACGGTTGCGCCTCACCGTCGACGAGCAGTCGATCGAGGTCGATGTACCGCCGGTGCGCGACCACGACGAGGAGAACGCGACCGAGACGGTTCGGGTGCGTTTTCCTGCGGCACGCGGCCGACGGCTCCGAGTCACGGTCGCCGAGATCGATTCGCGCCGCGGTGCCAGCTACTACGACAGCAACCCGCGCGACCTTCCGGTCGGTGTGGTCGAGGTCGGGCTGCGCGCCATCGCGTTCGCCTACCCGGGTTTCGCGGCCGACCCCGAGACGGGCGAGGCCGGCGAGTGTCGCAACGACCTTGTCCGCCTCGATGGGCGACCGGTATCGATTCGCCTGTCCGCCGCGTTCGGCGCGTGGCACGACCGGCGACCGATGGCGTTCACGACCTGCAACGGTTACCCGCTCGAACTCGCCACCGGGACGCATACGCTCACGACGGCCCGCGGCGTCGACACCGCCCTTGATGTCGATCGCATCGTTCTGAGATCCTCATCGCCACGTCCGAAAGCATCCCCGGAGCCGCGCGTCTCGGAGATGGCACCGCGCGCCGAGATCCTCGAGTCGGGACGCACGACCATCCGGGTGCACGTCGCGGGCGCCGGCGGCGGTGCCTGGTTGCGGCTCGGGCAGAGTTACAACCCGGGTTGGCGTGCGCGAGTCGTGGGCCGTGAGTCGCTCGGCTCGCCGGTCCTGGTCGACGGATACGCCAACGGCTGGCGGATTCCGCCCGGCGACAATGAGGCCGAGGTCGTGCTCGAGTGGATGCCCCAGCGGCGGGTGAACCGCGCGCTGTGGCTCTCGCTCGTGAGCGCGATCGCGGGGCTGGCGGTGCTCGTCGTCACGCGCCGGCGTAGGGGTCGGGTCGCGCTCCCGGCGATCGAACCGGTCGGCTTCGTGACGCGTCGTGGCGACATCTCGAGCCCAACCTGGCCGACGACCGCGTTCGCCGCGCTGGGCGGGGGCGTGGCGGGCGCGCTGGTTGTCGGTCCCGCCGTGGGTGTGTTCGTCGCGATCGCCACCGCGTGCGCGGTGCGATGGCGCACCGTTCGCACGCCGCTCGCCGCCCTCGCCCCCGTGTTGTTCGTGCTCGCTGGGGCGTACGTGACCGTCCAGCAGATTCGGTTCCGCTACCTCCCCATCTTCGAGTGGCCGACGTTGTTCCCGCGGGCGCGCACGATCTCGTGGGTCGCCGCGTTGCTGCCCGCGATCGTGTGGCTCGTCGACGAGATACGTGCTCGGCACGCCGGACGGGGAGCCACGGCCTCGTCCGCCTCGAGCGACCCCCGGTAGCCTTCGGATCTTTCCGCCTCGGGGAGGGACGATGGACGACACGCCGTGGCTCGGCGATACCTGTTCGTTGGTGGATGCCTTTCGGGCCGGTGCGCGCTCGCCGCGCGAAGAACTCGACGCGACTCTCGCGGCGATCGAGCGAAGTGCCCTGAACGCATTCAGCTTCCTTGATCCCGATCGCGCCTACGCCGCGGCCGACGCAGCCGACGTCACGCAGCCGTTCGGTGGTGTGCCGATCGGCGTCAAGGAACTCACCAGCGTCGAAGGCTGGCCCGCGACCGAAGCGAGCCTCGTCTTCAAGGACGACGTCGCGAAACACACGAACACGATGATCCGGCGGCTGGAGGCGGCGGGCGCGGTGCCGTTCGGACTGACCACGAGCAGCGAGTTCGGCGGCGTCAACCTCACCTTCACCAAGCTCAACGGCGCGACCAAGAACCCATGGGATTTCGCACACACGCCCGGAGGTTCGAGCGGCGGCGCGGCCGCCGCGGTCGCGGGTGGACTCTGCACGATCGCGACTGGCGGCGACGGCGGCGGGTCGATTCGCATCCCCGCCGGATTCACCGGGACCCTCGGGTTGAAGAACACCTACGGACGCATCCCCAAGGGCCCGAACATGGTGATGGCATCGCTCACCGCAGTCAGCGGGTGCCTCGCGCGGTCGGTGCGCGACACCGCGCGATACCTCGACGTCTGCAACGGCCACGACCCACGTGATCCCTATTCGTTGCCGAAGGTCGACGGCTGGGAAGCCGCGCTCGGCACGGCGCTCGACTCGCTGCGTGGTCGCCGTGCCGTCATCGCGCCGACGCTCGGGTCGGCCGTCGTCCATACCGATCTCGTGGACCTCGTGCACCAGCACGCCGAGTGGCTCACCAAGGAAGTCGGTCTCGAAATCGTCGACCTTCCCGTGCAGACACCGGAACTGTCGTGGGAGTGGGCGATGGCGGGGATGAGCGAGATCGTCATGGAACTCGGCGACCGCTACCCGGACTGTGAGCGCGACCTCACCGTCGAGATCGGTTTCGGGCTGAAGATGGCGCACCAGGTCTACGACATCAAGGCTCGGGGTCGGATCGAGGCGCAGCGCATCAACATGAACGAGACGATGGCCGCGATCTTCGACGAGGTCGACTTCGTGTTCGCGTCGACGAACCCTGACATTGCCTTCGGTTGCGAGGGACCGTTACCGCAAGAGGTCCAGGGCGCGAAGACGCAACTCGGCAACAACGGCGCGCTGACGATCCCCGCCAACATCTACGGCAGCCCAGCCATCAGCATCCCGATCGGCACCAGCCGTGGGTTGCCGATCGGGATGCAGGTCCTCGCACCCCACCACCGCGAGGCTTGGTTGCTCGACCTCGCCCTCCACGTCGAACGCGAGCGCCCCTGGCCCCTGGTCGCGCCCGGCGCCCCCCACTGAGTCACGGTGCGTCGATAGTCATCGGATTCCGACACCTCTATCGAGGCACCTGGTTGGTCCGTACCCAGGGGCCGCGGCGAAGATGGCATGTCGGCGCGCGCCGACGACGATGCCCGACCGGATCGCCGGCGGCGAGGGGAGTGCGGCCGTGATGATGACCATCCTGAACGAAGACGGCGAGGTGACCGTCGACGGGCCTGCCGTGGCACTCGACGATCTGGCGGCTGCGACCGGCTGGCAACTGAAGCCCGAGGGCCTGTGCCGCGGCTGGGTGTGCGTGCCCGCGAGCGACCTGGGCGCGCTCGTCGTCGGCGGGCGGATCTCGCTCGACGCGCTGGCATCGGCGCTCCACCGTCCGGTGGTCGTCGACGCCGAGGCCGGTGTCGCGGCGCTCGGCTCCGACCCCGTCGCGGTGAGCGACGCACTGCGCGAGCGTGTCGCGGTCGACTTCACCTTGCCGCAACTCGACGGCACTCCCTTCACGTTCTCGTCGCTCGGGCGCAAGAAGAAGTTGCTCGTCGCCTGGGCGAGTTGGTGAGGCTGCCGCTACGACCTGCCCGGGTGGCAGGACTTGCAGCGTGAACTCGCAGACCTCGGCCTCACCGTCGTCGCCGTCGCGCTCGACGAACACGAAGCCGCGCGCGAATGGATCGAAGCTGCAAACCCCACCTATCCGTGTGTCATCGACCGCGACCATGTGGTCGCCGAGCGCTACGGCTTCATCAACGTTCCCACGGCGATCTGGATTGACGAGGACGACCGCATTGTCCGCCCGCCCGATATGACCCCGGTCAACGACCTATTCAAGGATTTCACCGGCATCGAGAGCGAGATCCACCACGATCAGTTGCGCGCGTGGGTGCGCGAGGGCACGCTGCCACTCGCGCTCGACGAGGTCGCCGAACACCAGCACCCGCCGACCGCCGACGACCATCTCGCGCGGCTGCACCGCCGCATCGGCGCGTGGTTGCACCGCCACGGCCGCGACGACGATGCGGCGCGGCACTTCGACCGCGCGCGCACGCTCGCGCCGTGGGACTGGACCGTGCACCGCGGCTCGATGCCGCTCACCGGGCAGGACCCGTTCGGCCAGGCCTTCTTCGACTACGTGAAGGACTGGGCCGCGGCCGGCGCCCCGGGCTACACGTGGGGGAACTCGGTGTTGCGGCGAGGCTTCGCGGCCGGCGAATGATCCGCTCCGCGCCGACGCGTGAACTCGATCTCGACACGCTGTACGCGATCCTGCGGTTGCGGGCCGAGGTGTTCGTAGTCGAGCAGAACTGCGCCTACCTCGACCTCGATGGGCGCGACCTCGAACCGGACGCGATCCAGGTGTGGATCGAACGCCCCGACGGTGTCGTGGGCGCGTTGAGGATCCTCGCCGAGTCCGACGGCTCGCGCCGGATCGGCCGGGTCGCGGTCGCGGAACGGGCACGTGGGGAGCGGCTGGGCGACGACCTCATGGTCGAGGCGCTGCGGCTCGCGGCGGGCGCTCGAGTGCTCCTCGACGCGCAGACCTACTTGGTGCCCTGGTATGAACGGCTCGGGTTCGGGCGTGCCGGCGCCGACTTCGTCGAGGACGGCATCCCGCACACCCCCATGCACCACCACTGAACATCACCAGCGTTGGCGCACAACTGCGCGATGTCCCCAGATGTGCGCCAGTTGGTCGGCGGGTCGGATCAGGGGGTGAAGGTTGCGGTCGCGTCGTCGCGGCCGTTGATCGACAGGACGAGGCGGCAGGGGCCCTCGGTCCAACGGTTCGACGGGCGAGGTGGGAGGCGATGCGAGCGATGGATGCGGACGTCGGCGAGGGGGTCGACGGTGCGAGCGAGCACGCGACCGGTCGCGCGGCGGAGTTCGCCAGCGGTGTCGCGGTGTTCGATCCGATATTCGACGAGTGTCGGTGCTGGTTGCAGCGTCGCTGACACCACGCGTGCCGAGAAGCGCAATTCGCCACCGAACGCGGGCGCCGGATCGTCATCGATCTCGAGGCCGACGACGCGAACCGCGGCCGTAGGTGAGTACCCGGCCAGCCGGAGCGCCGCGTCGTCACGGGCCAACACGAGCGGACGCAGGCCGCGCCGCACGACCGAGTGCGTATGCGCGCCGCCCTCCGCGAGCCAACGTTGCGCGGTTGCGATTGCGAGCGTGGGCTGTTGCATCGACAGTGTCGCGAGGCCGCGGCTCACGTCGCGGCGCACGGCCGCCGATTCGCTCGTGCGGCGCTCGTCGAGGTCGCGCACGGTCGCGGTCGGGTCGGCGAGGTCGCGCAGGTGGTTGCGATGGCCCGGCAAGCCCCTGTGCGCTTCGGTGGCGGCCGCCGATCGGCGCGCCGGATGGTCCTGATCATCCCCGCCGTCTTGGAGATCCCCATCTCCAACCGCGCTGGGTTCGTCGAGCTCACCGATGTCGCCCACGCCTGCCGCCGCTTCGGTCTCCTGGTCGGCTCGGCGTCCCGTCTCCACGGCGCCGAGAACGGCGATCCGTTCCATGTCATTCCCGTTCGCGCGGCACGGCGTCGTGGCACCCGCGGGAAACGATCCGTTCCCGACACGCAGCTGCGCGACCATAGGGGGTGCTGCAGGTGCGCGATCTCGCGGTCGAAGTCGGTGGACGGCTGACGCTCGTCGGCGGGTCCTTCACGCTGCGACCCGGCGACAAGGCCGGCCTCGTCGGGCGCAACGGCGCGGGGAAGACGTCGATGTTGCGAGTGCTCGCGGGCGAGTCGGCGGCGGCCGCAGGCGTGATCGGTCGACCCAAGGCGTTTGGGTACCTGCCGCAGGACCCGCGGCCCAAAGGTGCCGGGGTCGAGTCGACGGGTCTCAGCCACGTGCTCTCAGGTCGCGGCCTCGACCTGCTCGCGCAGCGGCTCGAGAAGCTCCAGGCGTCCGTCGCCGAAGATCCGAGTGAACGCAATGTGCGGAGACTCACCAACGCGCACGACGAGTTCGAGCGCCTCGACGGGTATGCGGCCGAGGCCGAGGTGCGCCGCGTCGCAGCCGGCCTCGGACTGCGCGCCGACCGCCTCGAGATGTCGATCGACGCGCTCTCGGGCGGAGAGCGCCGCCGTGTCGAACTCGCGCGCATTCTGTTTGCGGGCAGCGACGCGCTGATGCTCGACGAACCAACCAACCACCTCGACGTCGACGCCAAGGAGTGGCTGTTCGGCTTCCTGCGCGCCTACAAGGGCGCCCTGCTCGTCGTGAGCCACGACATCGAACTCCTCGACCAGTCGATCACACGTGTGCTGCACCTCGACGACGGCGAACTCATCGAGTACAAGGGCACCTACACGCAGTACGTCAAGGCGCGTGCGCTCGACGAGCAGCGGCGCAAGCGCCTCGCCGCGCAACAAGATGCCGAGATCAAGCGCCTGAGCCAACTGGCGGACAGCATGCGCGGCCAAACTGCCAAGCGCGCCCGCCAGGCCAAGTCGCTTGATACCCGGGTCGCCCGCCTCGAGAGCAACCGGGTCAGCGAGGTGAAGAAGGCCAAGTCGATCCGGGTCAAACTCCCTACCCCACCGCGCGCCGGTGCGACCGTGCTGACGGCGTCCGATCTTGCCAAGGCGTTCGGCCGCAACACCGTCTTCGAGGACATCAACTTCTCCGTCGGGCGCGGCGAGCGGGTCCTGGTCATGGGGCTCAACGGCGCGGGGAAGACCACGCTGCTCAAGGTCATCACCGGTGAACTCGAAGCCGACCTCGGCGAGTGCAAACTCGGCCACGGTGTGTCGCTCGGGTACTACGCACAGGAACACGAGACGATCGTGACCGGTCGCTCGCTGCTCGATCACCTCCGCGAGTACGCGCCTGATCTCACCGATCAGGAGCGTCGTAATCTCCTCGGGATGTTCGGGTTGCCGGGTGACATGGCGTTCCAGGACGGGGCCACACTGAGCGGCGGCGAGAAGACCAAGCTTGTCTTGTCGATGCTCACCGCGGGTCGGCACAACGTGTTGTTGCTCGACGAGCCGACCAACAACCTCGATCCGCCCTCTCGCGCCGCCGTTGGCAGCGCGCTGCGAGACTGGAAGGGTGCGATGGTGCTGGTGAGTCACGACCCGGAATTCGTCGCCGAACTCAAGCCCCAGCGGGTGCTCCTCATGCCGGACGGCACCCTCGACTACTGGTCCGACGACTACCTCGACCTCGTCGCCCTCGCCTAGCGCGCCTCGCCGGAACAAGCCGGTCGAACATCGCCGATTGCTCGTTCGGGCCGGCGCCGTGCACGCGGCCCGACCTAACGTTAGTGTCAGGTCGTCTCGGGCCCGCCTCCCGCGGCTCGAACATGACACGGGGGTGATGCATGTTCCGGAAGCGGAAGCTGCTCGCAGCGCTGGCGGTCGCGACGTCGGTGTTTGCAGCATGTGCCAAGGATGACGAAACGACGACAACCACGGTGAAGCCGAGCGAGACCAGCGAAGGCTCGACCGAGACGACCCAGCCCGAACTGACCGACAGTTTCCGAGGGGTCACCGCCAAGAGCGTGAAGATCGGCTTCGCGGTCATCGACTATGAGTGCATCGCGCAGTTCGTCGACATGAACCACGGCGATCAGGACGCGGCCATCGACGCGATGGTCGACTACGTCAACAACAACGGCGGGATCCTCGGGCGCTCGATCGAACCGGTGAAGAAGGTGTACTGCCCGATCGACGCGACCGCACCCAACGGCTCCCAGGCGCTCTGCACGTCGTTCACCGACGACGAGGAGGTGTTCGCGGTGCTTGGCGTGTTCATCGACTTCGGCGGCGAGGCGCAACTGTGTCTGTCGCGTGACCACGAGACGGTGCACATCGGCCACGAACTCGAACAGCAGTGGATCGACGATGCACTGCCCGGGCTGATGTTGACGCCAGACATCACCGCCGAGAAGCGGACCGACGTGCTGCTCAACCTGCTCGAGGAAGAGGGGACGCTCGAAGGGATGAAGGTGGCGGTTCTCACCGACCAGGACACTGAAGCGCGGGCGTCGTTGGCGGCCGACAAACTCGAGTCGATGGGGCTCGAACTCGGTTCGACCGCGGTGCTCACCATCGTCACGTCCGACACCGCGCAGGCCCAGACGCAGCTCGACAGCTTCATCGAGCGCTGGCGCGGCGAGGACATCGGCGCACTCTTCGTCGCCGGCGGGCGAGCGGGCGATGATCAGTTCATCTCCAAGATCAAGGATGCCTTCCCGGATCTCCAACTGATCTTCGACATGCCGTCGGCCGCGATCGGCGCCGGTCAGGACGCCAAGGCGCAAGGGCTCGACCCGAACCCGTTCCAGGGGATGCTCAGCGCCGAGGGCCTCACGGCATCCGAGCGTTGGGCGAACAAGAACGCCACGCTCCAACAGTGCGTCGACATCTACGAGGAGGCGACCGGCGAGACGCTCAAGGGTCCCGACGAGGTCGACATCGTCGACGACAAGCGCGTCGAGCAGTACGTCGCGGTCACCGACTTCTGCGGTGAGGTCATGATGTTCAAGCAGATCGCCGAAAAGGCGGGCGCGAACCTCACCAACGACACCTGGGTCGAGGCGGTCAACAGCTTCGGCGCGATGGAGTTGCCGTCGACCGATGCCGCGTCGATTTGTGCCGACAAGTACGCCGCCGACGACGCCTTCCGCGTCGTGCGGTTCGACGAGGACGCCACCGAGGCGGGCGACTGGGTCCCCGCAGGTGAGATCATCGACGCGAGCGGAGGCTTCTGCGGCTGAGGCGCACACGTCCGCGGCAGGTTCGCCATCCCGGCGAGCCGTCGGCGGACTCGGCCGAACGAGCGGGCCTCGGAGCGATCCGGGGCCCGCTCCCTTTCCCGCTTCCGTTGCCGCACCCGTGTCGTCGTTGGAACGCCGGATCAGTCGCGCTCGGTCAGGTCGGAACGCCGCGCCCGGCGTCGCTGCGGGCGATCGCCCGGTCATCGGTGCCGAGGTAGCTCGCGATCACGAGTGGGTTGTCGCGCACCTCGCTCGGTGTGCCCTCGGCGATCACGCGACCGGCTTCGAGGCAGTAGACGCGATCGCTGATCGACAGGATCATCGGCATGTCGTGCTCGACGATCACGAGCGATGCGTCGAGTTCGCGCCGCACGCTCAGGATCAGCGGTCCGAACGCCTCGGCCTCGCGTTGCGCGACCCCGGCGGTCGGCTCGTCGAGGCAGATGACCTGGGGCGCGACCGCGAGCACCGACGCGAGTTCGACGATGCGTCGCGTGCCGGTCGAGAGTTCGGCGATGTGACGGTCGGTGTAGCGCCCGAGCCCGAGGAAGTCGATCAGCTCGAGTGCTTCGCGCGCCGAGGTCCGTGCAATCCTCGCGGTCGGCGGCCAGAACGTGAGCGTGCCCCAGAAGCTCGTGCGTCGGCGCGCCTCGAGGGCGATCAGCAACGTGTCGCGGACGGTCAGCTCGGGATAGAGCGTCGCGGCCTGGAAGGTGCGTCCGAGGCCGGCGCGGGCGCGGCGATGGGCAGCGCGGGTGGAGATGTCGTCGCCCAGCAGTTCGACGCGGCCGCCTGAGGGAACGAAACCGCCGATCGCGTTGAGCAGCGTGCTCTTGCCCGCGCCGTTGGTGCCGATCAAGCCGACGACCTCGCTGGGCATGACGCAAAAGCTCACGTCGTCGACTGCGACGTTGCCGCCGAAGCGCACGGTGACACCCGTCGTGCGGAGCACCGAACCGTCGTGGTTCAGCGCGGTCGTGCTCGTGTGGCGGGCTCGGGTGATCGCTGCGGGGGCTTCGGTCGAAGTCTTGACGGCGGCAGAACCCATGCGCGCCTCGGCCCAGCGGAACAGCGCGTCGCGCGCGTAGTAGCCGATTTGGTTGAGACCACCGGGCAGGTAGAGCACGACCAGCAGCAGGCCGATTCCCGAGACCAGCAGCGGGACGGTGTCGTTGCCGGGGAACAGCGTCGGCAGCCCGAACATCCACAGCGACCCGACCACGGCGCCCGACACGCTGCCGAGCCCGCCGATCACGACGGCCGACACGACTTGGATCGACTCGTCAACGCGGAAGAACCTTGCCAACGGGTTGAACGTCGTGCCGATTCCGCCGAGCAGGCCGCCGCCGATCCCGGCGATGAAGCCGCCGACCGAGAACGCCATCAACTTCGTGCGCAATGGCGACACCGTCATCGACGCAGCCGCGTGCTCGTTCTCGCGGACGCCGACGATGACGCGCCCGATCCCCGATCGGCGCAGATGGGCGACGAGCAGCAGCACCACGAGCAGTGTGCCGAGGATCGCGTAGAAGTAGGCGCGGCTCTTGTGCGTGAAGTCGATCGGACCGATCACCTCGCGTGGCAGCTGGACTGTCTGGCGGTGACCATCTTTGAAGATCGGCCTTTGAAAGAGGTAGGCCTGTGCCGCGACCGCGAACGACAGGGTGCTGACTGCGAGCAGCAGGCCACGCACCCGCAGCGCCGTAGCACCGACGAGCGCTGCGGCAAGGGTCGCAACGCCCGCACCGATCAGGATCGTGCCCGGCCACTGCAACGCGACGAGTTCGAACTTCAGGATGCGTGTCTTGCCGAACCCGATGTCCATTGACATGCCACGCGCGAGCGAAGCGGCCGTTAGCGCGCCCAATCCGCCGAACGCCATTTGACCGAGTGAGAGTTGCCCTGCCCAACCCGTGAGCAAGCTCACGGACACTGCGCAGATCGCGAACGCCAGGATGGATCCCCATGTTTGGTGTCCTGTGCTCACATCGCGAACGATTGGCATTACTGCTGCGACCGTGAAGAAGATGATCGCTGGGACGCGCGAGACCCAGCGCGCCCACCACAGGCCGCGGAACCGCTCAGGAATCTCGTTGAAACGTACCGAGTGTTGGAACGCCTCTCCGCCGCCTTCCGCGGAGCGACTCTGTTGCGTTACGAGCACAAGCACCATGATGAAGATGATGAACTGCACGAGTCCGGTTTCATTCGTGTAGTTGAAGCTCAGCACCTGATCGACGATGCCAATGGCGATGCCGCCGAGCGCGGCGCGCGGGAACGACATCATCGAACCGATCAACGCCGCGGCCAGACCGCGGGCGAGCGTCTGCGGACCGAGGAACTGGAGTTCGTTCGACTTGTCGATCGTTGCGTTCAGCGTCACGGCGATCGCCGACACCGCGCCGGCGAGCGCCCACACAGCCGGTTGAATGAACTTCGGGTTGATGCCCGTGAGCCGGGCGAGGTCGCGATTCGTCGCTGCGGCGCGCACCGCGACGCCGAAGTTCGTCGCGCTGAGGATGATCCAGAGCGCACCCATCACAACGGGCGCGATGACCAGCACGGCGAGTTGTCCTCCCGAGATCGACACGTTGCCCCAGTGCCAATCGACGCCGGAGAACGGCGTCGGGTATTGCGATTGAAGGCTCCCGGTGCGGTACTCGGGCAGGCTGATCGCCGCGAGGATCGCCAGCTGGCCGATACCGATCGTCGCGACGAGCGAGGTGACCCGCGGCCGGTTCGCCAGTCGCCGGATGATGAGCTCCGACGCGCCTCCCGCGCCCGCGCCCACGACGGTGATCGCGGCGAAACTGATCCAGTAGGGCCAACCGCGTGTTCCGGCCGTGATCGCGAGCAGAGCCGCGCACGGTACGCCGAGGTCGCCGACCGCGAAGTTGATGACCCGGCTCGATCGGTAGACGAGGATCAGGCTCATGGCGACGAGCGCGACGATCAGCCCGCGCACCAGACCGAGGAACAGAAGGTTCGCGGTGAAGATCTCGACGCCGAGCATCAGCCGCCTTCTCGACCGAAGAACACGGCGCGGGCAAGGTCGTCGCGCTCGGCGAGTTCGCGTGCCTCACCTTCGAAGCGGATCTCACCCTTCTCCAGGAAGATCGCCCGATCCGCGATCGCGAGCGCGACGTTGAGCGACTGTTCGACGATCAACATCGTCTGCCCGCGTTCCTTGAGCCGGTCGACGACCTCGAGCAAGCGCTGCACGACGACGGGCGCGAGCCCGAGGCTGAGTTCGTCGATGAGCAGGATCTCGGGCTCGTGGATGAGCACCCGCGCGAGGGCGAGCATCTGCTGTTGGCCGCCGCTCATGCTGCCGGCGGGCTGGGCCAACCGCTCGGCGAGTTCGGGGAACAGTTCGAACACCGACGCGATCCGTCGCTGCTGTTCGATGCGGTCGCGGCTGGCGAGGCGAGCACTGATCTCGAGGTTCGTTCTCACCGAAAGGCTCGGGAACACACCCTTGCCGCCCGGTAGTTGCATGATGCCGAGCCGCGCCCTGGTCTCGGGCGCGACGTACGTGAACGTCTGTCCGTTGAGGCGCACGACGCCGCGCTCGGGGATGCTGAGACCGGACACCACCCGCAGGATCGTGCTCTTACCCGCGCCGTTGGTGCCGAGCAGCGCCAGCGTCTCGCCGCGCCGCACCTCGAAGTTCACGTCGAACAAGACCTGTACCGGCCCGTAGGAGAAGTCGACGTTCGCGAGTTGCAGGACCGGAACCTCGCTGGACTCGGTCTGCCGTTCGTGTTCGACGAGTTCTTCGCGGAGTTCTTGCACGACAAGCGACAGATCGTTGCGGATGGAGCGCGCCCCGTTGACCAGCATCAGTCCGCCCACGATGCTCGTCGGGATGCTGAGCAGGATCATCGTGGCGCGCTCGCCCCACGCGTCGACGAAGAACCCCGAGATGATGCCGCCGAGGAAGCCACCCACGAAGAAGATCCACATCGTGCTGTACGCGGTTCCCATGCCGCGAATCCTGTAGGGGACCACGGCCTGGAGCACTGGCCCGACCATCGCGAACGCAGTCGTGGTCAACACCGCCTGCGGGATGCCGAACGCGACAAACGCGACCTTGTTCTCGACCGTGAACTGCAGCGGAGCGAGCAACGCCGACGGCAGGATCAGGATCCCGACGAGGCGCAGCGCTTTCGCCGGGTCGGTGCGGTAGAGGCGATCGAAGTAGCGGCCCATGTAGGGGAGCGCCGGGAGCGCGAGCACACCGATCAGGCTGCCGATGATGCCTCGCTCGAGCGGGCCGTCCATGCCCAGTTGCTCTTCCATGTAGAAGTTCTGGATGCTCGGGACCGAGAAGAGTCCGAAGCCGAGGGCGCAGAACGCGATGAGCACGGAACGGATCGTGCGGATCCGGCGCAGCCGTTCGAAGCTCGCCTCCATCGAGATCGGCACGGGCGTGCGGTCCTCGATGACCTGACCGAGCACGTCGAGCTTCTCGTACTGGCCCCGCGGCGGTTCGCGCATGAAGAACGCGGCGATTCCGACGACCGCGACCGGCAGTCCGAGCAGGTACCACGACCAGCGCCAGCCTTCGAGCCCGCCGGCGATCTCTGCGATCGCGGCGACGAGCACCGGTGCTGCCAATCCGAATCCGTGCCCGACCGCGTTGTTGAGCGCACTCATGCGCGCCCGCACGCCGATCGGATAGTTGTCGGCGATCAACGACCCGTGCACCGGGATGGTGTTCGCCTTGGCGATCCCCGTGAAGAAGCGAGTCCAGAACAGCATGAACGCGTTGAGCGCGAGCCCCGACATCACGACGAAACCACCGAAGAGGATGCTCGACACGCCGACGATCGGGACGCGCTTGACGCGATCGGCGAGCCAGCCCATCGGGACGGCTCCGAGCACGAAGAAAGCGCTCGACGCCGTCGCGATGAAGACGAGCGCGCCCTTGCTCACGTCGAAGGTGTCGCGGATCTCGGGTGCGAGCACACTGAGCGCTGCGCCCTCGAGTTCGTCGAGCGAGTTGAGGATCGTGAGGACGACGAACATGAACGCGCCGCCGCGAGCGAACCCCTGCTTCATCGTCAGCGGCTCGCTCTTGACCCCCGGGAGCATCTCGTCGGGGAACAGGATGTCGTCCCGCAGCGCTCGATCGGCGGCGCGGGCCTCCTCATCGGCGAGCACGCCCGCGGCAATCGTGGCGACGGAACCGGCGTCGACATCGGCGCAAGCCTCGTCGCCGGGCAACGCCGGACCGGCGGCACCCGCTGCGACGGACGGGTCAATCGGTTCGTCGCCGGGGACCTCGGGCACGGCGGGAGCATAACGATCGCTGACACGCGTGTCAGGTGATCTCGAGCGGTCACGTTCGCGCTACCTTCCGCCCGATGGCGGATCCGAAGTCGTTCTTCCTCAGCGCGGAGATTGCCGACTACCTCGTTGCGCACGGCACGCCGCCCGACGAGGCGCAGTCAGCGTTGATCACCGAGACCGCGGCGCTCGGTCCCGTGTCCGGCATGCAGATCTCGCCCGAACAGGGCGCGTTCATGACGTTGCTCACGCGCGTGCTCGGCGTGCGTCTGGCCGTCGAGGTCGGGACGTTCACCGGCTACTCCGCCCTGTGTATCGCCCGCGGTCTTGCCGACGGAGGTCGATTGATCTGCTGCGACGTCAGTGACGAGTGGACCGCGATCGGACGACCGCACTGGTCGGCGGCCGGCGTCGCCGAGCGGATCGACCTGCGGATCGCGCCTGCGCTCGACACGCTGCGCTCGCTCCCGACCGAGCCGATCGTCGACTTGGCGTTCATCGACGCCGACAAGCCCAACTATGCCGCGTACTACGAGGAACTGCTCGCGCGCCTCGCGCCGCGCGGCGTGATCCTGGTCGACAACGTGCTGTGGGGCGGCGGGGTCATCGACCCGGAGCGCAGCGACGAACACACCGAGGCGATCCGCGCTTTCAACGCCATGGTTGCAGTCGACGAACGGGTGATGGCCGTCATGGTCCCGGTCGGCGACGGCCTCACCCTCATCACGCACACCTGACCCGGACTGCGTTCTGGCGATGTCGGGCGTGGGGGGGCATCGTGGCGCGCCAGAACCGAGGGCGCGGGCAGCGTCGCGTTCTGACGATGTTGGACCCGGTGGAGGGTCGCCGGGGCACGCCAGAACCCAGGCACCCGGATGGGACGCCGCCGGGGCGAGGTCACATACCGCGGACGAGTTTGTAGATCGGTGCGAACTTCTGTATCGTCGACTCGGGAAGCGGCACGAGCGGGCCGAGTGCCCGCGCACCCCACGTGATCTGTGCGGTGCGTTCGACGAGTTGCGCGAGTTTGAGGCAATCCGCCGGGTCCTTGCCCACGGTGAGCAAGCCATGGTTCGCCATCAGTACGGCGGCTCGATCACCGACCCACTCGCTCACCTCGTCGCCGAGTTCCTTGCTGCCGGTCACCTGGTAGTTCGCCACCGGGACGTCACCGCCGATGAAGACGTCGACCTCCTCGATCACGCACGGGATCGGTTGGTGGGTGATCGCGAACATCGTGGCGTACATCGCGTGGCAGTGCATGACGGCGTGGATATCTTCGTGCTTGCGCAGGCACGACAGGTGCAGGTCCTTCTCGGTCGTCGGATTGCGATCGCCTTTGAGCACCGTGCCGTCGATGTCGGTCACGACGAGGTCACCGAGGGTCATCGTCTCGTAGGGGAGCGAACTCGGCGTGAGTACGACGCTGCCGTCGGGGAGGCGCGCACTCAAGTTGCCGGCCGTCCCTTCGACCAGGCCATTGGCGATCATCGCCTTCGCGGTGTCCAGCAGTTGCGCCTTGATCTCGTCGGCGCTCATCGTGATCTTGCTCACGCTCGGTTCCTCTTCTCGTCGAAGTCATGTCTTCGGCGGCCACCGGTCACGACAGCACCTCGGGGTTGACGCAGTGCAGTGGCGCATTGCCGTCGAGGATTCGCACGACATCGGCTGCGATCATCGCCGAGTGGTTGACCTCGGTGTCGTAGGTCGCGCCGCCGATGTGCGGGGTCAGCACCACGTTCGGCATCGAACACAGCGGATGGTCCGTCGGGAGGTGTTCGCCGACGAAGTGATCGAGTCCGGCACCGCCGAGGTGCCCGGAAGCGAGCGCCGCGGTGAGCGCATCGGTGTCGTGCAGCATCGCCCGCGCCGTGTTGAGGAAGATCGCACCCGGCTTCATACGGGCGAAGCGAGCAGCGTCGATGAGGCCGGCCGTCTCCTCGGTGACGACCGCATGCATGCTGACGACGTCGCACTCGCCGAGCATCTCGTCGAGGCCGGCCGGGGTCCGATGGGTGGCGTCGGGGTTGTACGGGTCGTAGCTCACGACGTGCATGCCGACACCCTCTAACCGCCACTTCGCGGCCCGACCCACCGCGCCGAGTCCGACGATGCCGACGGTGCGCCCGGCGAGCTGCCAGGCACGATAACGCTGGTAGGGGATGATCCCGTTGGCGTACACCTGGCCCTGGCGCACGTCAGCGTCGCCTTGGAGGACCCAGCGGTTGACGGCGAACAGCAGCGCGATCGTCATCTCTGCGACGCCGTCGGCGTTGCGCCCGGGAGCCCGCAGCACTGGGATGCCCGCCGCGGTCGCGGCGGCAATGTCGACGTTGGTCGGATCGCCGCGGCAGCTGCCGATCACCCGCAACTTCCTCTCGAACACCGGTCCCTTGACGCTGTCGGACTCGACGATCAGCACTTCGGCGGACTCAGCGTCGATTCGCTCGGCGAGTTGCTCGGCGTTGTAGAGACGCAGCGGCCGATGGTCGATCCAGGGGTCGACCACGACGTCGCAGCGCCCCTCGAGCTGATCGAGTCCGGGACCGCGGAACGGCGCCGTGACCAGCGCCCGAGGTCGTTCCGTCATGCCGGCCAGTCTCGCAGAACCTGACACCAACGTCAGATCCGGGCGCACCCTCGGGGTTCTGACGATGTTGGGTGCGGTGGAGGGTCGTCGTGGCGCGCCAGAACCGCGCGGGGCCACACCCTCGGGGTTCTGACGATCTCGGGTGGGGTGGAGGGTCGTCGTGGCGCGCCAGAACCGCGCGGGGCCGCACCCTCGGGGTTCTGACGATGCTGGGTGCGGTGGAGGGTCGTCGTGGCGCGCCAGAACCGCGCCCGGTCGGGCCGCGCGGTTCCGGGCGAGGTCGTCGCGGCGAATGTCCGAGGCGCGCGCGACGATGCGGAACACGTTCGCGACCTCGATCGACGGTCGCCTCGCCCGGCTCCGGGACTCGCGGCACGAGCCGCCCAACCCGATCAAGTCGATATGAGGAGACCGACCATGTCCACGACCAGCAAGTCCCATCCCCGCAGCCGTCGAGCGCGCAGTCGTCCGGCCGAGGACCAAGAGGAACCGCGCGACGCAGTCGATCCGATCGAGGCGTGGTCTCGCCTGCTCGCATTCGCCGGCGAACGACACGGTGCGTTCGCTCGGATTCACGCGCACCGGTTCTCGGTGTCGAACAAGATGCTCCGGCTCGCGGTCACGAAGCGACGGATCCAGTTCCTCGGCCAGAACGCCTTCAGGGTCGCGGGCTCGGTGGCGAGTTGGCAGCAGCGCCTCGTGATCGCCTGCGATGCGCTTGGCCACTCGGCCCTTGCGAGCCGGCGCAGTGCGGCGCCGCTGCAATGCATGGACGGTTTCGAGCGGCGCCTCGTCGAGGTCACGACCGACCAACACCGATCGATGCGAAGGCCAGGAGTCATCGCGCACAGGACCAATCTGTGGGTCCCGGGTGACCGCGACCTCGTCGATGGGGTGCCGTGCACCGATGCGATCCGCACCTTCATCGATCTTGGAGCCGTCCTCACTCGGGCGCGCCACGAGGAGGTGCTCGACGCCGCCGAACGCGACGGGTTGTTCACTCGCGAAGCGCTCGAGGCGCGCCTCGAACTGATCCGAATCCAGGGCCGCAACGGCGTCGGATGCACGGCGCGGTTGCTGGAAGACCGCGCACCACAGGGCCACAACCCGACCAACAGCTTCGAACGCAAGTTCTTGCGGCTTCTCGAGCATGCGGGTCTGCCAATTCCCGAATGCCAGGTTCCGGTGCGTCGTCCCGATGGATCGATCGCCTGGATCGACTTCCTCTGGATCGATCTTCTCTTCGGAGTCGAGACCGACGGTCACGTCGCACATGCGACTCGCGAACAGCGTCGCGGCGACGCGCGCCGCGATCGTGATGTTCTCGAACTCCACATCGAGACCGTCCGGTACACGTGGGAGGAGGTCACGCGTGAACCCGACGAGGTCGCGCGTTCACTGCGCCGCCACCTCGACCGCCGAACGCGCGACGTCGCCGCGGGCCGACTTGTGGTCCCGAAGGCGTTGGCCAGTGCCATGCGCGAACGCCGCGTCTGATTGCTGTGGGTGAGGGGCGCGCTGGCGAGTCCGGTGCGGCGCGGCACTCGCACTCGAAGCCGTCGCGCCCGGTTCGCGGCCGAGACGTGCCACGGACCGATCGGCGAGCGCCGCCCGGGGTGGCGAAGAGTGTCCGGTGTCCGCCGACGCGGGGGTGTTGCGATCGCGCCGGCAAGGTGGCCGGGTTGGTGGTGGCTCCCCGGCCATGCTTCACGCCCTGAGATCAGCACAAGCCATCGAGCGGACCGTCGAGCTCGCGCTGAACTCAGACAGAGCCGCTCCGGTGGTGCTGCGGCCTACCGAGTCGTTCGCCGCAGCCACGGGCGCGCGGGGTCGGGACGGGCGAGTACCCGTGGCGTGTGCGTGGGGGTGGCGTGTGGGTGGGGGTGGCGTGTGGG
>Ga0233425_10000240_pt1 | contig 143997 bp, 146 predicted proteins | sample Watercolumn_Towu_2_FD_181712 | JGI IMG/M metagenome (GOLD analysis project Ga0233425, IMG submission 181712) | Freshwater microbial communities from Lake Towuti, South Sulawesi, Indonesia - Watercolumn_Towuti2014_140_MG | ecosystem: Environmental > Aquatic > Freshwater > Lake | place...
TGGCGTGGTGGAGGCGGAGGAATAATATTCACACGAAAGGAGGCGCGCAACGATAGCTGTGAAATAAGCGTTAAGTTGAATTACGCTTGGCACTCATTAAACAGGAGGTTCCGATGAGAAACAAATTTATTGCCGTATTATCCTGCCTTATTGCAATCACAACCATGGCCTCATCGTCACACGCGGACATGGGCGGAGAAGTATGCTGCATTCATTCGCAATTCACCTGCTGATCACACATACGTTTGCATCAATAACGGCTATGGCAAGCGCTGTTATGCATATCACGGAGGGAATTCCGGTGGAAGCATCCTGAATATGACAATGGGCTTGGACAATTCCAACAAGACACTTTGCCTGTCAACCCGGCCCAAACAATGCAGTGTCATTTATGGCATAGAAGGCGTCTGCCATCAGGAAGCGAATCGGATGCTGTATCCAAGTCGAAAATTGGTCACTTCAGCACGTGGTTATTGGTACTTCCAGCGCTATTATGGCACTTACGGAAACATTAGCGCGTACTGGGCAACTTGTCGCCAAACCTGTGGTGTCTGATTTAACCTGAACCCTGCCTTGGCATAGCCCTTGGCAGGGTTATCTCAATGCATCATTTTGGGCCGAAAGGAAATCATATGCGACTCGACAATATTATTCGCATTGCAGCGTTTATAATTACATGCCTTATTGTAGCCGCAACTTGGAACGTCAAGAGAAAAAACGGTACCGGTGCCCATATAAAACAGGAACAGGAAACTACAAAAACCGCTCCAGATCAGCATCGGCTTAACCCTGCTCACAACACAGCACACAGTGGTTTCAGCTTGATGCCACAAAAGAGCGAACAGGTCAGGTTATCGCCGATAGCTCAGCCACAACCAAAGGTTTTGACAAGCAGCACCACAGCTCAAGATGCCACAGCAAGAGATAGCTCTCAAAAATCACCTAGAGTTTCACTGCCACCATTCAGTTCTGACGTCGGGAGAATAATGCATTTACTGCATGTCACACCTGAAATGATTGCGCGGGATAGCGCCAGATTCCGACAGGATACCAGATATGTTGAGTGGATGGAAAGAATAGATTCTGTTCTTGGCGATTCGCTCGGCAAGGAGATGAAAGATGTTCTCGGTGCTGATCAACAGGAGGTTCTATATTTTCATGAATTGTTAAGCAATGCCTATCTGGAGGGAACTATATCGCATGATGACCTGATGCGATATCTGGGAGATGTTCTTAAAAACAGTCAGACGCTATATATGCTATACCTAACCGATAGCCAATACAGGCAACTCTTTGAAGACTCAAAAGGCGAGACGAATGCAGCAATCGAAAATACAATGGAAAACATTCCGGAATTCGAAATTATGAACCCGGAAACATCTCCGGACGACATACGAGAACAAATTGCCTCAGAAAGATTGGGACACTTGAGGGAGTTGTACAGAATCAGGGCCAAGGAATCGATCGATATCGCAAAACGGCTTGACAGCGGCACAATCGATCAGGATACAGCCATGAAAGAGATCGACCGGTCATATGCAACTTACCGTGACTCAGCAAAACATATTTTATCTGATGAGGAATTCCGGCTCGTTTTCGGTAATGACGAGCTTCCCATAGCGGAGTGACCACCGCATACGCAAAAGGAAATATCTTGCCGATTGCGTATCGCTATTTCCTCAACGGTGTCAGCATGTCGATGCAGCGGGTGCTCAGGCGCATACGCTCAGCCATCTTCGACGGACGCTTGCTCGATGATCTGTTGAAACCGCCGCGACCTCAACCGACAACCGATCTCGACTGGCCGGGTATGTTCTGAAAATTATGGGACAGCAGTGCGGGAATATATCGAAGCTGCCAGTCGCATTTTGAATGAAGAGGAGCTTGCTCTCATTTATGGTGAAGCCGGTTCAGAAACGTCACAGTAACCCGGAATACGGTTCGATATTCAATCCGTATCATGACAACCGCATCATCTCGACTTACCCACCCCAACCCGTTCGCACGATTCCCCAATAGGGCAGGCGGAGCATAACGGCGAGACCGGCTTGCAGATGTTCTGCCCGAACATCACAAGCAGGCGGTTGATCGGCTTCCAGAAGCGAGGCGGCAGCTTTTCGCGCAGGGCTGCCTCGGTTTCGTCCGGCGTTTTCGTGGCGACGTATCCCCAGCGGTTCGTGATTCTGTGAACGTGCGTATCCACGCAGATTCCGGGCTTGTCGAATCCGGCGGACAGGACGAGGTTGGCGGTCTTTCGCCCAACGCCGCGAAGCGACAGCAATCCCTCCATGGTATCAGGAACCTGACACGCATGGACGGAAACAAGCTTGTTTGACATATCGATGATTGCGCGTGCCTTGTTGCGGTAGAAACCAACCGGATAGATCGCCTTTTCAACGGTTTCAGCGGACAGGGCCGCAAGAGTTTGCGGCGTGTCGGCAAGCGCGAAAAGACGATTGCCGGCTGCGGCGGTTGTTTCGTCTTTCGTTCTCAGGCTCAGGATGCAGGCAACGAGTACGCGGAACGGATCACGCTTCCGGTTTACGTCTTCCTCCACCCACGGAAGCCGCCAAGCAAGCGATGCCCGTTCAAGAACAGGCATTATACGTGCTATCGCGCGGTTATTCATTTAACGCCGCATGGCAAGCCATGCGGGAAGTTCACGCCGCGTGGCAAGCCGTGCGGGAAGTTCACGCCGCATGGCAAGCCGTGCGGGAAGTTCGTTCGCGGAGGCACTTGCCGTCCGTCAGTCTTCCTCGATGATTATCGCCGAAACCGGGCAGTTCTCCTCAGCCGCCTCGCAGCATCCGGCGGAATCGCATGCGTCCGGATCGTATGCCTCGGCCTTGTCGTTGCTTTTAAGGCGAAACACGGCGGGGCATATTTCCTCGCAGTTTCCGCAGCCGATACAGATTTCCTCGTCAACCCTTATATCCATTACAAAAGCTCCTCTCTATTTTATACCGCCGGCAAGCGCCTCGATCACGGCGGCGGCAAGAAGCGGAAGCATTATCTCATGATGGCCTGTAAGCGCGAAAGCCCTGCCGCTTCCAAGCGTTGGGCGCTTCAGCACGTTCACGCCGGGCCGGTAGTGCTGTATGAAATCCATGTTAACTGTAGTCAGGCTCGACACGTCATGCCCCAGATTGCGGGCAAGCGTTACGGCCTTGAGAAAAACTTCGGGCAGAATAACAGCAGAGCCGAGATTGATATATACGCCGTCTTTGAGCACCGCAACAAGCCCGGTCAGCGTCCGGAAGTCGCGAAGGCTTCCCTCGCCGATAGCCGCGCCATCGGCCTCCGGGTGCATGTGGATGATGTCCGTTCCAACCGCGACATGAACCGTGGCCGGTATGCCGGCGCCCCGGCAGGCGGCAAGAATGCTCAGCTCCGCATTCGGGAGTTTTTCGCGCAGAATCATTTCGCCCACAGCCGCGCCAAGCCCAAGCCCGGCGGAAACTCCGCCGCTTACAGCCCTGTTTATCGCGCCGCCGGTTTCGCGCGCCATGCCGAACGAGCCGTCGAGGATCGCGCTGTCAACATCCTCGGACGTAGCCCCGGCAAGCGCCAGCTCGAAATCGTGAATGACGCACGCGCCGTTCATGGCCACGCCTTTAATCACGCCACGGCGGATAAGGTCGATTATCACAGGGCTTAAGCCAACCTTGATGGAATGCGCGCCCATACCCAGAATCACGGTCTTTCCGTTGGAATGCGCCCTTGCGATGCGCGCCGCCGCCTCAAGCAGATTTTCGGCGCCAAGAAATCCGGGCAGGTGACGAAGGAATTCTGCAAACGACGATCCGGCCTCATGCGTCACGCCCATGCGGTCGATGCATACTTTCGATGGTCGGTCGGCTATCGAATAGGTTTTTATCCTTGTTATATCTATCATGACCTACCGGTATTTCCCGGTGAAGTAGTCGTCGAGAATGCTTCGATGATCGAATGCTATTTCTTCGGGAAGCGATGCGCTGTCGAACTCGGCGGCGGCTGCTGCGTCATCGCCCGCCAGCAGCTTTCCGCATGAGAATCCGACGAAAACCATGCTGATGGTATGCCGACGCAAGTCGCGGGAAGGATCGGAATAGGCATGAAACTGCCGCATGTTTTCGATGTCAAGCCCGGTTTCCTCTCGGGCCTCGCGAAGCGCGGCGGCTTCCAGCGTCTCGCCGTAATCTACGAAACCGCCTGGCAAGGCCCAGCCGGAAGGCGGATTCCGGCGCTTGATCAAAACAACGCGTCCGCCTTCCCTTTCGATAATCACATCAACGGTGGGAACAGGATTGCGCCTGTCACTCACCGGATTCGCTGAAATTGACGGTCACGTCGCGGTCGGGAACGATCGTGGAAATAGCGTGCTTGTAAACCAGTTGCTGCGTCGCGTCCTTCAAAAGCACGACGAAACTGTCGAAAGCCTTGATGGTTCCCTTCAGCCTCACCCCGTTCATGAGGAACATCGTCATCGGAACCTTGTCTTTTCGGAGCTGATTGAGATAAGCATCCTGAAAACTTGGATTTTTGTTCATGGCCACCCCTTCTCTATCTGTTGAATCTCATTTGATGTCTCTTTCCTGACCAAATGTAACATATATCATTTATTGCAATATTTCAAGATGTTTTGAATCGGCGGACAATCGGGTGAGAGTTGTTTGCAATGTGCTGTAATTACGGAACAATTCATGATTTTGAATCAAATTATCCTTATATGTTATATTTACAGTCCCGGAATTTTCTCCGCGGACAGGCGATTTCATAATTAATGTAGGGGCGGGTTCCAAACCCGATGATTTTATGTAGGGGCGGGTTCCAAACCCGATGATTTTATGTAGGGGCGGGTTCCAAACCCGCCCGGGCGTGGAGTGCAACGAATGGAATCAACCGAGGCATCGAAACTCGATGCGGTATATGAACGTTATGCCGGTTCCGGCGGCAACATAATTTTCGCCCTGCAGGAAATGCAGAACGTGTTCGGCTTCATACCCGAACACGCGGTCGACTGGCTTTCCGATAGAACCGGCGTGCCCGCAAGCAGGTTCTACGGCGTGGCCACGTTCTATTCCCAGTTCTGCTTCAAGCCGCGCGGAAGAAACACGCTTACCATATGCTGCGGCGCGGCCTGCCACATAAAGGGTTCGGACAAGATTCTTGATCACGCGCGCGATATTCTTGGGCTTGCCGAAGGCGAGGACACCTCGGCCAATCTCTCCTGCACCATTCAGAAGGCCACCTGCATAGGAGCCTGCAACATCGCGCCGGTTGCGATTTTGAACGACGAGGTTCACGGCAACGTAGACATCGAGAAGGTCACCAAGCTTGTGCGCGGCTATGAATGGGACGGGGAGTTCTTCGGCGTGATAGAACCGCAGGCGGAGCGGTGATGAGCGAAATACTCGTAAAGATATGCATGGGAACCGCCGGCAAGGCATCCGGCGGCGAGGATGTGCTTCGAGCCTTCGAGCGCCACATCGCCGAAAAGGGCCTGAACGCCGAAACCGGACGCCGGTGCGCGTTCAAGATCGTCGGCTGCCGGGGATTCTGCTCGAAGGACGTTCTGGCCGACGTGATAATCGGCGGCGTGAAAACCACTTATCAATCCGTAAAGCCCGCCATGGTGGAACGAATCATCGACGAACACATAATTGGCGGCGTCCCTGTTGCCGAATGGATGGCGCGGGAGGATTACGACGCATTCCATAGCGGACAACTGAAAATTGTGCTTGGCCCCTGCGGCGAGATAGACCCGGAAAGCATCGACGATTACCTGGCGATAAACGGCTACAAATCGGCCAGAAGGGCGATAACCGGAATGTCGCCGGATGTTGTGGTCGGCAAGATAATAAGCTCCGGACTTCGCGGGCGCGGCGGAAGCGGTTTTTCCACCGGCGAGAAATGGAAAATATGCCGCTCGCAGCCGCCTCAGGATAAATACATCGTCTGCAACGTGGGCGAGGTGAACCGCCCACTTGCCGAGGGAAATCCTCACGCCATCATCGAGGGGCTTCTGATAGGCGGCTTCGCCATCGGCGCGGCGAAGGGTTTCATATACATCCGGGAGCGCTATCACATGTCGGTAAAACGGCTTGGCATGGCGCTTGAACAGGCTCGTGAGCGCGGTTTCATCGGGCGGAAACTGTTCGGAACAGGATATTCATTCGAAATAGAGTTTTTCTTCGGAACGGAATCCTTCGTATGCGGCGAGGAGACCGCGCTGATGGAGGCGATCGAGGGCAAGCGAGCCATGCCGCGCTTCCGTCCGCCGTTTCCCGCCGTGAAGGGGCTTTGGGGCAGCCCGACGGTCATCAACAACGCCGAGACATTCTCGAACATACCGCTCATAATCGGCAAGGGGCCGAAGTGGTTTTCATCCATAGGCACGCAAAACAGCAAGGGTACGAAGGTCTTCACCCTGAGCGGCAAGGTGAGGAACATGGGACTGGTAGAGGTTCCGATGGGCATTTCGTTCCGCGATATCGTTTACGGCATAGGCGGAGGCATAGAGGGCGGCAAGGCATTCAAGGCGGTTCAGGTGGGCGGCCCGTCCGGCGGGCTGATTCCGGCCTCGAAGATCGAAATGGGGCTGGGCTACGAGAACCTTGCCAGGATGGGCAGCATCGTGGGATCCGGCGGCATGGTGGTGTTCGACGAGGACGACTGCATTGTTTCGGTAACGCGCTTCTTCGTAGAGTTCCTTCAGCGCGAATCGTGCGGCAAATGCGTGCCGTGCCGCATAGGAACCAAGCGGATGCTGGAACTCCTGACCAAAATCACCGAGGGCAGGGGCGAAAACGACGACATCGATACGCTCATTCAGCTAAGCAGCATCATGACCGCCTCGTCGCTCTGCGGGCTTGGCAGAACCGCGTCAAATCCGTTTCTGACCGGTTACACCCATTTCTGGGAGGAATACGTCGCGCATATTCGCGACAAAAAATGCCCGGCGGGCGTCTGCAAGGCGCTTATCAACTTCACGGTTATTGACGAACGCTGCAAGGGCTGCGGCCTCTGCAAGCGCAACTGTCCGGCGGATGCGATTGCCGGAGAGAAGAAACAGGCGCATGTGATAGACGCTGCCCGCTGCATCAAGTGCGGAGCATGTTTCAAGGCGTGCAAGTTCAAGGCTATCAGGAAGGCGTAACGATGACGAGAACCGTGAACATGACAATAGACGGCAAAAAGCTCGGCGTTCCGGAAGGCACAAGCGTACTTGAGGCGGCCCGTCAGGCAGGAATATACATCCCGTCGCTCTGCTACCACCCGAAGATTTCGATAACCGGAGCCTGCCGGGTCTGCGTGGTCGAAATAAACGGCCAGACGACAACGTCTTGCACCACGCCCGCCGAGGACGGCATGGCGGTTATCACAAATTCACCGTATATCGAGAACATGCGGCGCGATATTGTGGATTTGATACTGAGCGACCACCCCTACGACTGCATGGTCTGCCAGCGGGCCGGAGACTGCGAGCTTCAGGAGCTTGCTTACTTCTACAACATCCGTCAGCCGATCTTCAGGGGCGAGCGCCGCACATACGCCCGGCGCGATAAAAACCCGTTCATCGACCGCGACATGGAAAAATGCATCCTATGCGGACGCTGCATAAAGGTCTGCGACGAGGTGCAGGGCGTGGGCGCGATAGACTACGCATTCAAGGGGTTCGACACGCGCATCTGCCCGCCTTTCGGGCGCGACCTGAACTGCGAGTTCTGCGGCCAATGCGTGGCTGTATGCCCCACCGGCGCGCTTTCGGGCCGGATGTGGATCGGTTCCGGCCGCTACAAAGACGTTCGCGAGACGGACACAATCTGCCCATACTGCGGATGCGGCTGCAACATCACACTGCATACGCTGAGGGACAAGGTCATCCGCGTGTCTTCGCGCACCGATACGCCGAACGATGGCTGGCTCTGTTCGAAGGGCCGGTTCAACTATGAATTCATAAACAACCCCGACCGGCTGACCACGCCGCTTGTGCGCCGCGGGAAGAGCGGCGAACTCCAACCCGCCACATGGGACGAGGCGCTTGGGCTGGTGGCGATGCAGTTTTCACGAATTCGCAAGGAGCATGGCCCGGACGCCCTCGCCGGGCTTTCATCGGCCAGATGCACCAACGAGGAAAACTACGCGTTCCAGAAATTCTTCCGCGCGGCGGTCGGCACGAACAACGTCGATCACTGCGCCCGGTATTGACACAGCGCCACGGTGGCCGGTCTGGCCACGGTATTCGGATCGGGCGCGATGTCGAACTCGGTTGCCGAGATCGAAAACGCCGACGCGCTGTTTGTAATCGGCTCCAACACCACCGAGGCTCACCCGATTGTGGGGCTTCGCATGAAAAAAGCCGCGCGCAGGGGCGCGAAGATCATCGTGGCCGATCCGCGCAGGATTCCGCTTGTGAAATTCTCCGCGCTCTGGCTGCGGCAGAAGCCGGGAACAGACGTGGCGCTTCTGAACTCGATGATGCATGTGATTCTGGCCGAAGGCCTGGAGGACAGAAAATTCATCGACACCCGAACCGAAAACTTCGAGGCGTTCAGGGAATCGGTGAAGGATTTCACGCCGGAGTTCGGCGGGAAGATCACCGGAGTTCCGGCATCGGACATAGCAAAAGCCGCCCGGATATACGCGTCGGCCGCCCGCGCCGGAATCTACTACACGATGGGCATCACCCAGCATTCAACCGGCACGAACAACGTGTGGGCCGTAGCGAATCTTGCGATGCTCACCGGCAATCTGGGCAAGGAATCGTGCGGAGTAAACCCGCTTCGCGGCCAGAACAACGTGCAGGGAAGCTCCGACATGGCCTGCGTGCCGACCGTGCTTCCGGGCTATCAGAGCCTTGCCGACGAGGCGGTTCGCGCCAAGTTCGAGGCGGCATGGGGCCGCGCCATTTCGCCGGAACCAGGCCTGATGGCCACCGAGATGACCGACGCCATGATCGACGGCAACATTCGCGGGCTTTATATCATGGGCGAAAACCCGGTGCTTTCAGACCCTCACATGGCCCACACGATGAAGGCGCTGAAAAGCCTCGATTTTCTGGTGGTGCAGGATATTTTCCTCACCGAAACCGCCCGCATTGCCGACGTAGTGCTTCCGGCCGCATCGTTTGCCGAGAAAGAAGGCACTTTTACCAATACCGAGCGGCGCGTGCAGCGTGTTCGAAAGGCGATTCCTCCGCCGGGCGAGGCTATGGACGATCTATCCATAATATGCCGCCTTGCCGGGCTGATGGGCTACGGCATGTGCGCCACAACGCCTGAGGAGATTTTCCTTGAGGCAGCATCGCTCTGGCCCGCCATCGAGGGCATGACGTACCAGCGCCTTAAGGACGGCGGCCTTCAGTGGCCATGCCCTACGCCGGATCATCCGGGCACGAAGTATCTCTTCAAAAAGAGCTTCACGCGGGGAAAGGGGCTGTTCAAGGCTGTGCCGTACAATCTATCAAGCGAGCTGCCCGACGCCGACTACCCGTTCATTCTCACCACCGGGCGCATACTGTTTCATTACCACACCGGCACGATGACGCGCCGCTCGAAGGCCGCCGAGGCTGTTGCATCGGAGCCGTTCATCGAGATAAGCACGGAAGACGCGGCGCGGCTGGGCGTGGCAAGCGGCGAAAGCGTTTCGGTTACGTCGCGGCGCGGAACCCTGCGGGTAAACGCCCGCGTTACAGGCGGCATAGGGCGCGGCGTGGTCTTCATGCCGTTTCACTACCACGAGGCGGCGGCGAATATTCTCACCAACGACGCGCTCGATCCGGTCTGCAAGATTCCGGAGGCAAAGGTCTGCGCCGTGAGGGTGGAAAAACTGTAGCGGCGGATGACGGCGGCGCGTCGAAGCTCACCAACGACGCGCTCGATCCGGTCTGCAAGATTCCGGAGGCAAAGGTCTGCGCCGTGAGGGTGGAAAAACTGTAGCGGCGGATGACGGCGGCGCGTCGAAGCTCACCAACGACGCGCTCGATCCGGTCTGCAAGATTCCGGAGGCAAAGGTCTGCCAGCCGGTACTTGACGCTGTCGGTGGGCGACAGAAGCCGCAGCACGCCGGTCGGTTAGGTTCGCGATGCAATTTCACCGGTCGGCTCATCACCGATGGCCGGAGGGCCGGAGAGAAATTCAAGGAAGATAAGCGCCCGTTCGCAACTTAAGGAGCCTAAGACCGATTCGAGCATAACTGCAACCTTATCTAAATATAGGTTATATGACTTTTATATTAGGTCAATACGGCATGTCGGGGACATTGTCAAGCAGGTTTCTTTGGGCTTCGTACAGCAAGCTCCAAATCAACAATTTGATGACCAGCTGCTTGTTGAACTGCGGATTGACCTCCCTGATAACGAAGAACGACTACAGCAGGGAATGGTGTTCAAGAATCCGGTTCGTTTCAACCGGGTTCACCCCGGCCTGTCTGGCAAAATCAGGCCAGACAGCAACCGCCTCCCGCACCTGCTTGATAACCTTCCGTGCTGTGCCAATGCCAAACCGGTCGGCTACCGCCAGCAGATCCGCCTGAGAGATGCCGCTGAACTTGCCATTCACCGCCATGAGATGCTGCAAGGTCCACTCGCCGGTGGGGTTGAAGGCATAGGTCACGTCATAAGCTGGCGCCAGTTCCCAGCGCCCGCCATCCCGCAGTATGAAGGAGATATTCTTGGTGTGGTCATCGCAGTTGGCGGCCATGACATTGAAGACCATGCGCCGGAAAGACTCTTCCATTGCAGCGTAATCCAGTCCTAGGCGCACAACGGTTTGCAGAAGCTGGCTATAATCGTGGCTGGCTTTCTGCTTGTAATCCAGATGCGCCATGGCGCAGAGCGATTGCAGATGGTGCTTGTTGTTCCCGTCACGATCGAAGCGCCGGGTCATGAAATGGGCCCGGCCGCTCTCTTCCAGCAGGCGGCAGGTTGACATGGTGATGCCGGCGGCGCAGGCCATCCGGTAGTAGGCATATTCGATCCGGCCATAATTTTGGGAACCACCCAGCTCCCGGTCGCCACCCATGCCGTCAAACTTGAGCAGCCAGTGTTCAAAGCCGGGTTCCACATCGAATTGTCCCGGCCGGATCTCGTCAGTCTCCGGATTCCAGGCAATAGCCGCCTTGGCCCGTGCGCCACCTGCCGAGGTGCCGACCCGGATAATCTGGGCCAGAGCTGCCTTGGCAAGATGATCGGAACACAGTTCACCATGAACGGCCAGCCGGGCGCTTTCAACTAGGCGTGAGAGTTTGATGGCGGTACTGCTGGCAATAGCAGGCGTCCGGGCCGGCTTAAACTCTAGTGCCCCCATACCGCGCTTCCCCATGTAGGCCAGACGATCAAGCGGTGTCACCTGTTTTTTATCGATACCTTTGCTTGCCATCCAGGCATCGATCAGGGCATTGCCGAAATCGTCCGGCAGGGCATCCGCCAGCATCGCCGGCAGCCGCTTGAAACTCAGTTCGGGAAGATCGACAAAAACGAACGGTTCACGGGCTTCAGCCAGCGGCATGGTGAGTGGAGCCAGCTCGATACCGGATTTGACAAACCTGCTGTCATATTCGAAGGCATAGCAGCCCAGATTCGGAGCCAGGGCAACTGCGCCGACGGTCTTGCCCCAGATGCACACCTCAATGGCCTGTACCGGTTTATACATTGGAGGTGACTTTGGATTTGAAAGCACGTTGCCGCGGCTGCCTGGCTTTCATCATCTGCATCGGGCTGATGCCTACCGTTGGCGCCAGCGTGTCCAGCCAGTCGGCCCGCCCCAGGGAGCGCAACACCTTCACCAGTGAGGTCAATGTTGCTCCTCTGCCATTCTCCAAGTTCTTCACTGCATTCAAGGCAACCCCGGCCTGTTCGGCAAGCTGACGCTGGTCGATGTTGCGGCGCAGGCGCAGATCACGCAGCTGCTGGCCAAAGGAAATTTCCATCTCTTCTGGTGTTTTTGAGTTTTGCATAAAAATCCTTTTTAGGACTCTTGATACGATTAATATAATCAATAGACCGAAAGTAGTCCACTGATTATTTACATATTCACCTCACCACCATTTAATGGGTCATGCTGAAGGCGGTGCGAAGCCGGGACAGGGCAGTTGGCACGTTCTGCTGGCACACTCGTTTTGGTTTCAGTCGGTGACATGTTGTCACCGACTCATTTCACTGCTTGGAGGCTTTCTGGTTTTGGTTCTACCGCAGCACCGGGTACAGTTCCGGGAAGAACCAGCCGGCGGCATGGATCGGGAAGCCGATCCTGACTTCTCCCTTTGGAGTGTCGGATACCAGCAGCCCTTCAGAGATCAACCGGCCGAGCACGTTTCTGCCGGTCCGCTCTTTCAGTCCGGATGCCTCGATAACAGCCCCTCGTGGAGCTTCGCCCCGCAGCAAGACTTCTTGCAGCATTCTGCCGGCTTCCGGCCGCAAATCGTCTCCGCCGGGCGGATTGGGAATTATGGCGGTGCCGCGCAGATGTACATAGCTTCTAACCCGCTCCACCAGTCCGTCCAGTTGCAACAGGGTGCCCATGTAGTCCACCTGATCGAGGCAGACCTCCAGAAAAAACCGGCAGAACTTCACCAATCCTTCGTTGGACAGATTCCCCCTGCCGTCCAGATCGTTCCGCCGCGGCGCATCGGCCCAGGTGAGCGCCGACTTGTAGTCCGTATTCCGGCGGGCCAGCCCCCGGCTGACCGACCAAAGGCCGAAACCATGGACAGGAATCCGGTGCAGGTACGCTTCAGTGAACAGGCGAGCCACCCTGCCGTTGCCGTCAAGGAACGGGTGAATCCACATGAGGCGGTGGTGGGCCGCTGCCGCCGCCACCAGCTTGGCAGCGCCATGATGCTTTTCTGGAGCATACGATTCGCCGAACCGTGCCATGAATGCGTCCAAGCTGTCATGCCCTAGTGGCTGATGCTGTCCGACCTTGACCGCTTGGGTGCGCAATTCACCCGGCATCACCCGGCTTTTCCGGCCGGTATCCGGATTGGTCATGACCTGAAACTCATCAGGCAGCAGCCGGAAAAACTCCCGATGCAGCGAGCAGAGAAACTCCTGCCCGGCTACATTGGGCGGCGCTTCCTCCGCCAGCCAAGCCTCCATCTGCCGCTGTACGGTGATGTGGGCGACACTTTCCAGTTGCAGGTTGCGCCTGGCCGGTTCGGCATCGTACTGTTGCCGAATGGCCCGGACAATATCGTGGGGGTGGGTGTTGTGCCCTTCGATCAGGTTGGAGTAGTAGCTGTTGATGATGCGCAGCAGTTCGCGCAGGGTATGCAGGGTAACAGGGTGCTGTCTGGCGCCGAGAGAGGCCGAGCGCTGGATTACCTCCAGAGCCAGATCCTGAAGATCATCGGCCCGTTCCGGAAGAAGTGGGGTCATCTGACTGATTGAGTCGGGCATGGCACGTTCCTTATTGCCGATTTACATGCCGGTAGCTTCTGTGCGCAACCGTATATTTATATTGAATAAATTGCAAACAATCTCAACATACCACAAAAATATTTACCGATCATTCTGCCGATGGATCGAGCCAAGACCGGCTTGGCAAGCGTTGCGGCATAAGCCGTGAGGCATGCACAGCCGGGGGAACGCACTTGCCGCGCCCCCCGTTTCCCTGTCTACCCCGCCTTAATCGCCTCTATCGCCGCGTTCAGCCTTGTAACGGCAAGGCTTTTGCCCATCACCTCGACAAGCTCGTATATACCCGGGCTTGCCGTTGCGCCGGTCAGCGCCACGCGCGCGGGCTGGGCGATCTTTTTCAGTCCGATTCCGGCGTTTTCGCATATGCCCTTGAAGACGGATTCGATGCCGTCGTGGCTGAAATCGGCAAGGTCTTGCAGCCTGTCCCGCAGCGATTCAAGCAGCGGCAAGGCGTCCGGGGCGAGAAACTTTTCCCTCGACTTCCGGTCGAACTCAACCGCGTCGCCGATGTAGAAACGCATCTGGCCGGCCATCTCCACAAGCGTCTGGCTTCGCTCCTTCAGCGTGTTTACCGCCCTCGCAAGCCATGCGGAATCCACGGCGGCATCCTCCGGCAGCAGCCCGTTTGCCGCAAGAAACGGCCTGATTAATCGGGCCAGCCGCTCTGACGGCGAATTTTTTATATAATGCGCGTTCAGCCAGAGCAGTTTTTCCGGATTGAACACCCCGGCGGATTTCCCGATATGGCCGAAATCGAACCGGGCAACCATCTCGTCCATCGAGAAGACCTCCTGATCGCCGCTCGACCAGCCAAGGCGCACAAGATAGTTGTTCAGCGCCTCCGGCAGGTAGCCCATATCCTTGTAGGCCATCACCGAAGTAGCGCCGTGGCGCTTCGACAGCCGCGTCTTGTCCGCGCCCAGAATCATCGGAAGATGCGCGAAAAGCGGCGGCTCGCCCCGCCCTATTGCCTTATAGAGCTGAATCTGCTTTGGCGTGTTGTTGATGTGGTCGTCGCCCCGGATCACATGAGTAATGCCCATGTCGACATCGTCAACCACCACAACGAAATTATAGACAGGCGAGCCGTCGGAGCGGGCGATTACAAGATCGTCAAGCTGCTCGTTCTCGAAAACCATGCGGCCCCTTATCAGATCGTCCACGACGGTTGCGCCGTGCTGCGGCATCCTGAACCGCACGACGGGCGAAACGCCATCGCGCACATCCTCGCTGTTCCTGCAAGTTCCGTCATACTTGTACGGAACCTTGGCCGCGATTGCCGCCTCTTTTTTCGCCTCCAGCTCTTCCTTCGTGCAATAGCATCTGTAGGCCTTGCCCTCTGCAAGCAGGCGGTCTATGTGCCGCTTGTAGACATCGAACCGCGCGGTCTGGCGGTGCGGGCCTTCATCGTAGGTGAGACCAAGCCAGTTCATGCCATCGATGATCGCCTGAATGTACTCGTCGGTTGACCGGTCGAGATCGGTGTCTTCGATGCGAAGTATGAACGCGCCGTTGTTGGCGCGCGCGAAAAGCCAGTTGAAGAGCGCGGTGCGCGCGCCTCCGATATGCAGATGCCCGGTTGGGCTTGGGGCGAAACGCACCCGTATTTTGTCGCTCATGCGAAACCTCTCGTGTTGTCGGGGATGAGACCGGCGTCGAAAACCCGCGCGGGCGGACGATATTATAGCACCGGACGCTGTTTGCGCCGCAGGATGTATCCCGTCCCGCCGCATTCCGGGCAGTCGGCCTCCGGAACACACTGGCAGTCGGTCATCTCGCCCTGCTCGTTCATCGTGCCACGCCATTCCATGTCGCAGACGCAAGAACCCTGAACAACCTTTTTCCCGCCGCATTCCGGGCATTTTTCGCGATCATCGTTTTCCATGAGAAGCGGCCTCCATAGCAGAATTACCGTAAAGCTTCCGGCGTTATCAGTGAATTCTCCCAGAAAGACGGGGGCAGGTCAAACGCAGCGTGAATGCCGAAGATATGTCCGCCCCATGGATTTCACGGATTTCATCATCGGAGGCGGACATGCCGCAGTTATGGTCTACGGAGGCGGACATGCCGCCGTTATGGTCTACGGAGGCGGACATGCCGCCTCCAGTGACGCCCCTTCTCCTTGAAATCCGAACGATAGTGCCCCCCCACGCTGTTTTCGCGCTGGAGCGCCGATTCGCAGATCAGCTCGGCGCAGGTGAGCATGTTTCGAAGCTCTATGCCACGGCGCGAAACAAACGGCGTATCGGCAATCTTGCGCCACGACGCTATCTTCTGCTCCGCCGAACGAAGCGATTTTCCGCACCGGATTATTCCCACCTCCTGCCACATCACGCGCCGCAGGCTGCTTCTGATCTTCTCGGCATCGGCAGACAGCCCGGAAACACCCTCGCATCTGAGCGGGCGCGGCCTTTTTTCCACAGGCCCAGCCTTCTCGCCGTAGATGGCAGCCGCCCTTCCCGCCCGCTCGCCAAACACTATGCCTTCAAGAAGGCTGTTCGACGCAAGGCGGTTCGCGCCATGAACGCCGGTGCAGGCAACCTCGCCGGCCGCAAACAATCCTTTCATGCTCGTAGTACCGTCGAGGTCTGTCTTCACCCCGCCCATGATGTAATGCGCGGCGGGCGATACCGGAACCGGCTCCTCCGTGATGTCGATATCGAACGCAAGGCATGTGGCGTAGATGTTCGGAAAGCGGTTTTTCACGTAGATCGGATCGAGATGCGTGAGGTCGAGGTAAACATGGCGAGCCTTCGTGCCAACCATCTCGGAAAGTATCGCCCGGCTTACGATATCGCGCGGGGCAAGCTCGGCGTCGGCGTGATACCTGCCCATGAACCGCTCGCCGTTGCAGTTGCGAAGCACAGCGCCCTCGCCGCGCATCGCCTCGCTAAGTAGAAACTGCGGCGCGCCCGGCAGATACAGGCTGGTCGGATGAAACTGAACGAACTCCATGTCCTCCACCACGGCCCCGGCACGCCAGGCCATGGCCACGCCGTCGCCGGTTGCAACGGACGGATTGGTTGTGCGCGAGAATAACTGCCCCGCCCCGCCGGTGGCAAGAACAACAGCGCGCCCGTAACAGGCTATCAGTTCGTCGCCGCGCACAAGAAGCACGCCCCGGCATACGCCGTCTTCAACAATCAGGTCTATGGTGCAGGAATGCGGGTAGTGAATGACGTTGCGGAAGTTGCGCGCCTTTTTAAGCAGCGCCCGGACGATCTCCTTGCCGGTGGAATCGCCGTGCGCCCGCAGAATCCGCCGCCGGGAATGCGCCGCCTCGCGGGTGAAGGCAAGCGACGTGCCCTCCTTGTCGAACTGGGTTCCCCACTCGATAAGCTCGGTTATGCGAACCGGGCCTTCCTCCACCAGCACCTTCACCGCCTCGCGGCGGCAGAGTCCATCACCAGCGCGAAGTGTGTCGCGGTAGTGGATCGAAACCTCATCCTCGTAGTTGAGCGCAACGGCAACGCCGCCCTGCGCGTATTCCGAGCTGGATTCGGACGGCCTGTCCTTTGTAACCACAAGCACCCGCCCGCCGGTCGCGGCAAGCTCGATGGCGGCGCGAAGCCCGGCCACGCCGCTTCCAATCACAACGTAATCGGCTCGGCGCACCTTGCTGGTGAAAATACCGGATACAACAGGCAAGGGAAGGTTGCCCCCTTCATTAATGGGCGAACGCCGTTCGCCCCTACATGAAATCGTTGATGTTAAGAATCGAATACGCCGGGCAGCCCTGCGCGCTGACGTTCTCCATCCCGTTCTGTTCGCAACGGTCGAGAAGGACGATCACCGCCAATATGTTCACGCCGCATTCCTTCGCCACGTTTATCGCCTTGATCGTCGATCCGCCGGTCGTCACAACGTCGTCAACGATCACCACCGAATCGCCCGCCTTCACATGCCCCTCAAGCTGAAGCGTCATGCCGTACTTCTTCGGCTCCTTGCGTATGACGAACGCCTCGACAGACGGCTTGCGTACAAACGAGGTCATGGCCACGGCGGCGGCGATAGGATCGGCCCCCATCGTCAGGCCGCCGATCGCGTCCGGGCGGATGCCGAGTTCGTCCATCTTGTCCAGATACAGGCCGCCGATGAGCGTCAGCCCTTCGGGCGAATGGGCGGTCGGCTTCATGTTGAAGTAAAACCGGCTCATGGCCCCGGAGGCAAGCTTGTATATCGGCTCGTCGGCCATCTGGAATGACCGTTCACGTATGAGTTGTATAAGTCTGTTTCGTGCGTTTTCCATGCGGGCAATACTACCAAAGCCGGTGAAGCGGGCGCAAGAAGCGGGGTTAGATGTCACGGGTTAACAGCCGTTTCAGCAGCACATCTTCAATATTCTGGCGAGAGTCTATAACCGACAGCACCCAAACAGAGCTATCCGCAACTCTGTACGCAACCCGCCAAAGTGGAAGCACCAATTCACGATAGTGAAGTGGCGCGTGTATTGAGGACGAAGCCAGTCATTCATTTCCGAATCAGCCTTCTTCATAAATCCCTGCCGGCTACCTCCCGAACACCCGCTTGTACACGTAATCCACATGCTCCAGATAGGGCGCGAGATCGAAAAGCGCTGTCAGTTCCTCCGACGGCAGCACCGCCGCGACGTCCGCGTCGGCGGCAAGCCGCTCGCGGAAATCCACCTCGGTGCGCCAGCTTTCCATCGCGTTTCGCTGAACCACCTCATAAGCTGCCTCGCGGCTCATGCCCTTTTCGGTGAGCGCCAGAAGCACGCGCTGCGAGTAGTGCAGGTTGCGGCTTATCGACATGTTCCGGAGCATCCGCTCAGGGTATACGTGCATTCCGTCCAGAATGCGGGTGAGGCGCGCAAGCATGTAATCGACCAGAATCGTGCTGTCGGGGATGATCACACGTTCCACCGACGAATGCGAAATGTCGCGCTCGTGCCACAGGGCGATGTTTTCTAGCGCGGCCATCGCGTTTCCGCGCACCACGCGGGCAAGGCCGGAGAGATTTTCGCAGCCGACCGGATTGCGCTTGTGCGGCATGGCCGACGAACCCTTCTGTCCCTTCGAAAACGGCTCCTCGGCCTCGCGAACCTCGGTGCGCTGAAGGTGGCGCATCTCCACCGAAATTTTCTCGACGCAGGCCGCGGTTATCGCAAGCGCGCTCAGATACTCGGCGTGACGGTCGCGCTGGACAACCTGAGTGGCCAGAGGTTCAGGCATAAGTTTCAGTTTTTTAAGCACTTTTTCCTCAAGCGCCGGAGGAACGTTCGAGAACGTGCCAACCGCGCCGGAAAGTTTTCCCACGTTGACGATCTCACGCGCGCGCGTCATGCGCTGAAGGTTCCGCTGCATGTCGCCGTACCAGAGCGCGAACTTCAGGCCGAATGTCATAGGCTCGGCGTGAACGCCGTGGCTTCTGCCCATCATCGGTGTAAGTTTGTATCTAATGGCTTGTTTTTTAAGCACTTTCAGCAGGTTTTTGATGTCGGCGATGATGATGTCGGCGGCATCGCGCATTCCAAGCGAAAGCGCGGTGTCAACGATGTCGGACGAGGTCAGGCCCTTGTGAACGTAACGGCCTTCGGGGCCCACGTTCTCGTTCACGGCGGTGAGAAACGCAATAACGTCGTGCTTCACCTCGGCCTCGATTTCGTCGATGCGGGCCACGCTGAACGCCGCCTTTTCCTTTATAACCTTAACCGCCGCCTTCGGAATCCGTCCAAGCTCGGCCCAAGCCTCGCAAGCCGCGATCTCGACCTTCAGCCAGCGGTTGAAGCGGGCCTCGTCCTGCCATAACGCGCCCATTTCGGGCCGTGTGTAACGTTCTATCAATGTGTTGCCTCCATATTGCTACCGGCCATCCTCTTGCTCATACCCTCTCCTTCATCCCCTCTCCTTCAGGAGAGGGGCAGGGGTGAGGTTTTCCCGTGTCGCCTCCGTCTGCCCCTTCGCAATCCTGTCCAGTATGCCGTTTATAAACGACGCCGAATCCGGCGTGGAAAATTTCTTCGCTATTTCAAGGGCTTCGTTTATCGAAACCGACGCCGGGATGTCCGGGCGAAACATGATCTCGTATGCCGCTAGCCGCAGAATGTTGCGGTCAACCGCGTTCATACGCTCAAGGCTCCAGTTCTCCGCGGCGCCGCGAAGCGCCTCGTCTATCGCCTCAACGTTCTCGCCTGTTCCGGTCACCAGCGAACGGCAGAATTCCACAAGATCGTCGGGGTCGTCCTTGTCGGCCCAGAAATGGACGAACGAACCCCAGCCGGAGTAATCCTTTGTGATGTCCAGCCCGAAAAGAAGCTGAAGCGCGTATTCGCGCGCCTTTCTGCGACGGCTCATCTGTGCGGGCGCGGCGCGCTATATCTGCTTCAGCAGGCGGGCCATCTCGATTGCCGTGACCGCCGCGTCAACGCCCTTGTTGCCGCTCTTGGTTCCGGCCCGTTCAATTGCCTGCTCGATGGTGTCGGTCGTGAGCACGCCAAACGCAATCGGAACGCCCGTGTCAAGCGAGGCATGGGCCACGCCCTTCGACACCTCCGACGCAACGTAATCGAAATGCGGCGTCGATCCTCGGATTACCGCGCCAAGGCAGATCAGCGCGTCGTATCCGCCCTTCGCCGCGAGCTTCTGCGCCACAAGCGGAATCTCGAACGCGCCCGGCACGCGGTAAACCTGTATGTCGTCCGCCGATGCTCCGTGGCGCACAAGCGCGTCGATCGCGCCCTCAAGCAGACGCCCGCCGATGAAGTCGTTGAACCTCGCAAGAACTATTCCGAATTTCAGGCCGTCGGCCCTAAGATCGCCTTCGAATGTTTTCATGGAGCCTCCATATTATTTCAGTTCATCCTGTAGATATAAGCGTCGTCGATGTAATGGCCATCAATATAGGTATCGGTAAGCCTGGTGACGGAAACATCTTTACGTTTTTTTAATGCCTTTTTCATTGCTTTCACAATCGAATCGGTCGAATCAACGACTGAAATATCCCATAGTGTGACTATCCCATCCTCCTCCTTGATGTTTTCAAGCGCCAATTGAATTTTTTCTATCGTCTTGGTCGGGCCGATTTTGTTGTAATCCGGCGATGCCAACACAAGCCGCCACCTGCCTGGCTCTACCCGATACATCCAGTATGCAGCCTTAATGGCAACTTTAGCGGAGTCGAGACGCCGCAAGGTTTCAGCTCCAGCCTCGATCATCTCCCTCGAAAGATATCTGTCTACCAGTACATTTTGACCCATGGCAATACTCCATTCACATTGTCCAGACAGGCCTTGTAGAAATCCTTTGCTTGTGCTTCACCAATATTAAGATTGTAACGGAATTCCTCTGACCAGTTTCTTATCTGATTCCAATGGTTGGCCAAGAGTGGGTTGGCGGCAGCAACAGCGTTGAATTGCGTTTTAAGCTGTGCAAGGTTTAGAAGCTTTTCAAGATCATGCACATGGCTGTCGTTGGCCAGTTTTTTGTCAGGAAAATCGTGATGCCGCGTCTGCTTTGCGATGCAGGCCTTCAGTGCGCATTCTACGGCGTAACCCATCAGATAATACGCGCCCTGGAAGTGTCCGGCATCGAGCAACGCCGTTGCCTCTTTGACGCGAATGGCTGAAAGCTTTTGAAGATCGGTTCTATTCACAGCGAAAACACTTCACACCTTATCCAGCATATGCCCAAGCTTTTCCTTCTTGGTCTCCAGATATTTGATATTGCCCGCGCCCGGCTCCGCCTCAAGCGGCAGGCGTTTTTTCACCTTCAGGCCGTAGCCTTCCAACCCCACGATCTTGCGCGGATTATTGGTGAGCAGATTGATCTTTTTGAGGCCGAGATCGACCAGAATCTGCGCGCCGATGCCGTAGTCGCGCAGATCGGCCTTGAAGCCGAGCTTCTCGTTCGCCTCAACCGTGTCGAGGCCGGAATCCTGCAACTCGTAGGCGCGAAGCTTGTTGGCAAGCCCTATTCCACGGCCTTCCTGGCGCATGTACAGAATCACGCCCTTGCCTTCGCGGTTAATCCTGTCCATCGCCTTGTGAAGCTGGTCGCCGCAGTCGCAGCGCTGCGAGCCGAAGACATCGCCGGTGAGGCATTCCGAATGCACGCGCACAAGCACGTCGTCGCCGTGCGACACGTCGCCCTTCACCAGCGCAATATGCGTGTTGTCGTCCACGCGGTTTTCGTAGGCGATGGCCCGGAACTCGCCGTAGCGCGTGGGCAGCTTCGTGTCGGCGATGCGCTTGACGAGGCTTTCGTTCTTCATCCGGTACTGGATCAAGTCCTTGATCGTTACGATCTTCATGGCGTGGGTTTCGGCAAACACCGCCAGATCCGGCATTCGCGACATCGTGCCGTCGTCGTTCATGATCTCGCAGATAACGCCGGCCGGGGTAAGGCCCGCAAGGCGGGCGAGGTCAACAGAGCCTTCGGTCTGGCCCGCGCGCTGAAGCACGCCGCCGCCGCGCGCGCGAAGCGGAAATATGTGGCCGGGCCGCGCCAGATCGGACGGTCTGGCCGCCGGTGCGATAGCGGCAAGAATTGTTGTCGCGCGGTCGGCAGCCGAAATGCCTGTGGTCACGCCCTTTGCCGCCTCGATCGAAACGGTGAACGCAGTGCCGAACGAAGATGTGTTCACGTCCGACATCATCGAGAGATTAAGCTCTTTCACCTTCGCGGGCGTGAGCGAGAGGCAGATCAGGCCGCGCCCGTATTTCGCCATGAAGTTGATCGCCTCCGGCGTGATCTTCTCCGCCGCCATCGTGAGGTCGCCCTCGTTCTCGCGGTCTTCGTCGTCAACCAGAATCACCATCTTTCCGGCGCGGATGTCATCAATCGCCTCCTCGATGGTGTTTATCTTGAACCTGTTTTTGCTCATCTGATGAAACCTTCCTCTTGCAATAGTCCCAACATGGTTTTATCCCTGTCAGCCGCCGAAGCCCTGCGCGGCTCAAGCAGCCTGGCCACGTACTTGCCGATCATGTCAGACTCCAGATTCACCCTGTCGCCCGTCTTGAACGCGCCTATGGTCGTGACGCCCGCCGTGTGCGGTATGATCGCGATGGTGAACGATTCATCGTCCAGATCCACTATGGTGAGGCTTACGCCGTCAACCGTGATGGAGCCTTTCCTGATCGAAACCGCGAGAACTTCAGGCGGGGCGGATATTTTGTAATAGGTGAATTCGCCGGCGGGCGTGACGGTTCGCACCACGCCGACGCCGTCAACGTGTCCGGAAACGAGATGGCCGCCGAAACGGCCCGACATCGTCATGGCACGTTCAAGGTTAACCCTGCCGCCGCGCCCAAGCGCGCCCAGGTTCGTGCTTTTCAGGGTTTCGGGCGACACATCGAAAGAAATCCGGGCGGGGCTGATTTCCACCACCGTGAGACAGACGCCGTTTATCGCAATGCTCTCGCCCATCGCTACGCCGCCGGTGTCGAAGCCGGGCTTTAAGGCCAATCGGACGCCTCCACGGATGGGGCTTGACGACATCACTTCGCCCATGCACTCAATCAGGCCGGTGAACATGCTTTTCCCTGCTAGTGAATACGGCTTCCGATGCGCGACCAGCGAACCTTGCTGCCGAGGCTTCCGTCGCCGTTCCACGACCAGTAGAGAATCAGCGCCTTGCCGCGTATGAGGTCGCGGTTCACGAAACCCCAGAAGCGGCTGTCGAGGCTGAAGTCGCGGTTATCGCCCATCACGAAATATTTGTCCGGAGGAACGGTGAACATATCGACATTGTCGCGCTTGTCGTCGCCCTTCATACGAACGGCCGGGTCTTTGTGCGCAATGAACGGCTCGTCGAGCTTCACGCCGTTTCTGTAAACCTGCTTGTCGCGAATTTCTATCTTGTCGCCCGGAATTCCGATCACACGCTTGATGAAATCGCGGTCGGGGTCTTGCGGGAACTTGAAAACGATTACGTCGCCGTGGGCGGGATCGCGCACGCCGGGGGTGCTGAAAAGCTTGATGCCGGTAAACGGAACTTCAACCGGAGTGCCATAGACCATCTTGTTCACAAGGATGTGGTCGCCTATCTGGAGGGTTTCGAGCATAGAGCCGGACGGTATCTTGAACGCCTGAATGACGAACGTGCGGATCACGAGCGCCAGCAGAAGCGCGGTGACAATAGCCTCCACGGTTTCGCGGGTCTTGTTGACCGGCCTGTTGCCAGACGGTTTTGAAAAAGAGCCGAACATAATATTAATCTCCGGAACGCGAATTGCGGAATCAAATCCGCAGTCAGGTATTTTACAGGAAGAGGGAACTTTTGGGGAAAGGGTAACTTTAATCCACCTTCAGCACCGACAGAAACGCCTCCTGCGGAACCTCCACCCGGCCCACCTGCTTCATCCGCTTCTTGCCCTCCTTCTGCTTTTCCAGAAGCTTGCGCTTGCGGGTGATGTCGCCGCCGTAGCATTTGAGAACACTACAGCACATTGATTGCATCCGAGAATTCGGCATTCAACCGTGGGTGATGCTTGACAAAACAAGCCATAATAGCGGTATATGGCGCGTCAGGTTTCAGGGCATGTCGTATCCGTTGCGAAAACCTTGCTTTCTTATCCGGATGTTTCGCCTTCTCATATTGCTCAACCAAGCGAACAAATCGATTGAACACATCCAGAATGCAATCGCGAAGATTGGCGGCTTCCATAGAACGTATCGGGGCCGCCTTGCTTCCATTGTGAATTTCAGTGAGAAGCTTGACAGTGTTTGCGGTTTCCGCTTTGTCATCAAGCCCGTTGATCGTAACTTTCGAAACGGGAAACGGCTCGAAAATAAAATCCAGCCGTTCGAGAACTTTCATGCCGGGAGCTGTGCAATCGATAATCGGATGAAAACGCTCGCCTTTTGTGCCATTACAGTGGACGCATGACCAGAAAAGGTTGATCCAACCGAATTCCAGGTCTTTATCTTTGCCGCGATGTGGAGATAGATGCTCAACGTTTAAAGATGTCGATCCTTTCAGCTCACAAAGATAGCACTTGTTGAAGAAATCCGTCTTAAGTTGCTCCGCAACCGGCTTAACACGATACGTGCCTTTTGGTTTATTCTTTTCAATATCGAGCTCCGCTACAGGGCCTGGAAGCGTTCTTGTAATGGCGATCATGAACGCTCATTCCTGACGATACGTATTTGCCGCACCTCAGCCTGAAGTTCAGGAGACATAAACATGGGCAGTGAAGAGAAATAGTCGTCAAGGTCTTCAAACTGTTCCTGCTCGTTATCGTCAAGTGCCGATTTCCCGGCAAGTTCGCGGTATTTCGCGATCCTCTCCTTCAATTCACGAGAGTATTCGTCCAACTGGAAGTATCCCTTCACAATGCCGTCTGCCGAATACCCGCTCAGGTCTTCCACCTTGATACGGTTTTCGAGATCGAATACAACGGCATCACGAATCGAGTTGAGCACGAACGGGGAATGCGATGAAACAATGAATTGAACCTTGGGAAAGAACGATGTCAGAAACGGAAGTATTTTTTTTTGAAGCTCGATATGCAAATGCGTTTCGATCTCGTCTATGAGCACGATGCCCGGAAGATCATACACACGTGACGACTTCTTTTCCATTCGCATGACAAGCTCGGAAACAATATTCATAACCGAGGAATACCCGTCTGACATGCTGTTGAAATCGAACGGCTCCCGCCTGTCGCCCAGTTGAATCTTGAAATTGAAATTTTCTTTATCGAAGAGCAGTTCAAGCGACGAGTCATCAAAAAGATCGCGCAACGCCTTAAGAAAGCTTTCAAACCACTCATCGATCCTTGTGGCCTCTACAAGATTATTCTCATCCCTGGCGAATGAACGGCGCGCTTTCATATTTACCAGATGCTGTACAAATAAATCGGCGGCGCTGTCGGTCAGATTGTAACGCTGCTGAAAATCGAACGCCTGAAATGTATTTGTGATAGCTACAGCATTGGCGCGTTTGGCGACGAAATAGGCCAGTATGAAAGTTCCCTCATTGTATCTTGAAACGACTTCGGACAGACCGGGAATCCTGACGTCAACATTCTCGTACTCAGCCAGTTTTACCTTTATTTCATTAAGGTTTTTAATGTACTTGGCCATTTGATCTCTCAGCGTGTTATCGTCGGGAACACTGATCCGCACGCCTGCAACGTTGGTGATTGACAATTGAGATTTAATTCTTTCAATACGACTCTCAAGTTCACGCGCCTCCCCACGCCATCGATTCAGATATTGAAGCGTATCCTTTGGAATGCCTTCAAGGTAGTCGCGAAGGGCTTCCAATAGCGATGTCTTGCCGCAGCCGTTTCGACCTGTCAGTATCAGATGTTTCACCCCAGTCTCGCTGATTGGAGAAAGCTCGATGACGAGATCATGAAGATGGCGTACTTTATTTATAGTGAGAGCCTGTACGTACAGATTCATCCGGCACTCCTTTTCATGCCTTCCCAGACTGTAAAGCCCACGTGGATTGTCAATTATGTCTAATTGCCGGGTATTTTCTCATAACACCCGCAGTTGACGCCAGTTCTTGCAGTCGCCCCTCAATCCACCTTCAGCACCGACAGAAACGCCTCCTGCGGAACCTCCACCCGGCCCACCTGCTTCATCCGCTTCTTGCCCTCCTTCTGCTTTTCCAGAAGCTTGCGCTTGCGGGTGATGTCGCCGCCGTAGCATTTGGCCGTCACGTTCTTGCGCATGGCCGAAATGGATTCCCGCGCTATGATTTTGCCGCCTATCGCGGCCTGAATCACCACCTCGAACATCTGCTTCGGGATCACGGTGCGAAGCTTTTCAGCCGCCTGCCTGCCGCGCGGATATGAGTTGTCGCGGTGAACGATCATCGAAAGCGCGTCAACCTGCTCGCCGTTTAGAAGAATGTCGAGCTTCACCAGATTACCCGGCTTGTAGCCTATCGGCTCGTAGTCGAGCGACGCATAGCCGCGCGATGCCGATTTCAGCCGGTCGAAGAAGTCCCAGAGTATCTCGTTCAGGGGAAAATCGTAAACCAGCTTCATGCGCCCCGGGCCGAGGTAGCCAAGCTCCATCTGCGTTCCGCGCTTCGACTGGCAGAGTTCAAGCACCGGCCCGGCGTATTCCGACGGCAGGAATATCGTTGCCTTCACATATGGCTCCTCAACCGCCTCGATGCTCTGCTGAAGCGGCATTTTCGACGGGCTGTCGATCATCAGCACGGTTCCGTCTGTCATGATCACCCGGTAAATAACCGTGGGCGCGGTGCTCAGAAGCGACAGGTTGAACTCGCGCTCGAGCCGCTCGCGGATGATCTCCATGTGCAGCAGCCCCAGAAATCCGCAGCGGAAGCCAAACCCAAGCGCAACCGACGTTTCCGGTTCGTAACTGAACGAGGAATCGTTCAGGCGGAGCTTTTCCATCGCGTCACGAAGCTCTTCGTACTGCTCGGTTTCGGTTGGGTAAATGCCGCAGAAGACCATGGCCTTCACTTCCTTGTAGCCCGGAAGAGCCGAGGCGGCCTGCCGATTCACATGAGTCACAGTATCGCCGATTCTGGTGTCCTGAATCCGCTTGATTCCGGCCACTATGTAGCCCACCTCGCCCGCCGAAAGGCTTGCAACCTTTTCGCGCTTGGGCGTGAGAACGCCAAGCTCCAGCACCTCGTACTCGCCGCCGGTTGCCATCAGCCGTATCCTCTCGCCCGTCTTGACAGTGCCGCTGAAAAGGCGGGCAAGAATGATAACGCCCTGATAGTTGTCGAACCACGAGTCGAAGATCAGCGCGGCAAGCGGCTCATTTACCGAGTCCGCCGGCGGAGGAACCCGCTTCACTATCGCTTCGAGAATTTCGGTTATGCCCACGCCCATCTTGGCCGATGCGTTGATGGCGCCGGAAGCGTCAAGCCCCACAACCTCCTCGATCTGTTCGGCGGCCCCTTCGGGGTCGGCGGCTGGAAGGTCTATCTTGTTGATAACAGGTATTATTTCGAGGTTGCTATCGATAGCCAGATATGCGTTGGCAAGCGTCTGCGCCTCCACGCCCTGCGTTGCGTCAACTATCAAAAGCGCGCCCTCACAGGCGGCAAGGCTGCGCGAGACCTCGTAGTTGAAGTCCACATGGCCCGGCGTGTCTATAAGGTTAAGGATGTACGGCTTGCCGTCGGACGCGATGTAGTCGAGCCGCACGGCGTGCGATTTGATCGTTATGCCGCGCTCGCGCTCCAAGTCCATTGAGTCGAGCACCTGCTCCGACATCTCGCGCTTGGTGAGCGCGCCGGTTGTTTCGAGCAGCCTGTCGGAAAGCGTGGTCTTTCCGTGGTCGATATGGGCGATAATCGAGAAATTCCTGATATTGGACGGCATGTTGAACCGAAACCGGCGTTACGCGAACTCTCCGGCACGCCTTTCTGAAAGAAGATCGAGCGCGATGCGCGCCGCGCCAAGAACTCCGGCTGTATCGGACAGTTCCGACGGCAGGATTTTAAGATCGGCCACGAGCGGAGCGAACGATATTTTCGATACGCGGGCCTTTATTTCGGGATAGATGAAATTCCACGCGCCGCGCACGCCGCCGCCGATGATGACCGCCTGCGGGCTGAATATGTTGACGAGCGACGCTATCCCCACGCCGAGATACGAACCGGCGTCTTTAAGCACCTCGCGGCTCAGGATGTCGCCCTCAAGCGCCAGATCGTAGATTACAGACGCCGTGGCCTTGTAGAAATTGCCGTCGCAACGCTCCTTTATCATGCTTTCGCGTCCGGCGCTCATCTCCTGCGTGGCGCGCTGCACGATGGCCGACGCCGAGGCGTATGCCTCGAGGCATCCGTACATTCCGCACGAACAGCGGCGTCCGTTCAGGTCTATCGTCATGTGACCAAGCTCCGCCGCGATGTCCAGCGCCCTGCCGCCTTGAACCACACCGCCGCCGATTCCGGTTCCAAGCGTAAGCAGGATGAAGTTGTCGAACTCGCGTCCCGCGCCCATCCATTTCTCGCCCACGGCTGCCGCCGAGGCGTCGTTGCAGATGACAGCCGGAACCGAAAAGCGTTCCGCAAGCATATCGCGGATCGGCTGCCCGACAGCGGCCTCCATGTTCGGAGACACGAGGATCACGCCGTTCTTGCCGTCAACCAGCCCGGCGGTTGCAATGCCTATGGCCGACGGTTTCTCCTTCGACACCGCTTCGGTCATACTCCGCAGCAACGCAAGAAGCGCATCCGGCGTTTTGGGAGTTTTATCCTTTTCGGATACCAATATTTCACCGGCGGAGTTCACAAGCGACGCCCGCATGTGCGTGCCGCCAAGGTCTATTCCAATTACATTGAGAGCATTATTCATGCCATAACGATAGCATAGCTTGGCGGGGTTTTGCAGTTGCGTCCGTCGATACCGCGATCCTTCGACAAGCTCAGGATGACCGGCATGGTGAGCCTCCGGTCATGGTGAGCCTGTCGAACCATTCTTGCCCATGCGGGGCCGGGCGATCTGCCGCTTTATGATCGTGGCTATCCGGCATCCGTGTTCGGCGCCCTCTACCATCTGCGATGGGGTATCGAGGAAAACTACAAACGATGGAAGCGGCGGCTGGGAGTGAAGTGGCCCCCGCTACACCTGATTGAACTTCTCCAGCCGGTACAGAAACGTCTTGTAGCTCATTCCAAGCAGCTTGGCGGCCTTTGCCGCAACCCCGTCGGCCTTCTCCATCGCCTTATTGATGAGCGTTTTTTCGAGCGACTCGAAGTCCAGCCCCTCGTCCGGAATATCCATGTTGAACGAACCTGCCGTCCCCTGCGCTTCGGAGGCGCGCAGCTCGCCCTGAATATCCTTACGGTTTATCGTGCCGGTTTCGTTCAGCAGAACGGCCCGCTCAAGCACGGACGAAAGCTGCCTGATGTTGCCCGGCCACCTGTACGCGGCAAACGCCTTCATCGCATCCGCGTCAACGCCCGCCACTCGCTTTCCGTATTCCTGATTGTATTTGTTAAGGAAAAATGAAATAAGTTCCGGCAGATCCTCCATGCGCCTGCAAAGGGACGGCATTTCGATGGTGATGACGGACAGACGGTAGTAGAGATCTTCCCGGAAGCCGCCCGAAGCTAGCTCTTTTTCCAGATCCTTGTTCGTTGCGGCGATTATGCGCACATCTATCCGGATGTTTTCCTTGCCGCCCACGCGGCGAATCTCCTTTTCCTGAAGAGCGCGCAGAAGCTTCGACTGCATCGGAAGCGGCAGATCGCCTATTTCGTCGAGAAACAGCGTGCCGCCCTCCGTTATCTCGAAAAGCCCGGCCTTTCGCGTGGCCGCGCCGGTGAAAGCCCCCGCCTCGTAGCCGAACAGTTCGCTTTCGAAAAGGTTTTCCGGAATGGCGGCGCAGTTAAGCGCGGTGTATGGCTTGGCCTTGCGCTGACTGTTATGATGTATCGCGCGCGCAATCAACTCCTTGCCGGTTCCGGATTCGCCCCGGATGAGCGCCGTGACGGACGAAGGCGCGATCTTGCGTACAATATCCATCGCCTCGCGCATGGCCGACGAATCGCCGATGATGCCCTCTATGCGGAACTGGCCGTAGAGCTCGCGCCGCAGCCGAAGGTTTTCCTTCAAAAGAGCGGCCCTGTCAGCGGCGCGCCGCACGGTGAGCAGCAGGCTGTCCTTTTCGAGCGGCTTTGTCAGGTAGTCCGCCGCGCCCTTCTTCAACGCCTCGACCGCCGAATTTATCGTGCCGTGCGCTGTCATGATGATGATCGACGGCCCGGCGATCTCCCGCATGATCGCCTCCATCAACTCGATGCCGTCCATGCCGTTCATGCGCAGGTCGGCCAGAACCACATCGGGGTCGAGCCTTTTGGCCAGATCGATGGCCTCTTCGCCGGAAGCCGCCGAATATGTCTCGTAACCGGCGGAATCCAGAATCGTTTTCAGAATGTCGCGCTGAAGCGGCTCGTCATCAACAATGAGTATTACTGCCACGGTTCTCCTCCGGAATCACGCCTCGCCGCCAAGCGGCAGCGTTATCGTAATTGTGCTTCCCTTGCCTTCCTCGCTCCGAAAGAATATCTTTCCGCCGTGCTCCACAATAACCATCTTGGTGAAGGCCAGCCCAAGCCCCACGCCATCCATCTTGGTTGTGAAGAACGGATCGAATACCCTCTCCGATTTCCCCTCGGGCATTCCGCCGCCGGTGTCGGTGACGGTAACCATGTAATTCGATTGATCCGCCGACGTTCCGATCTTCAGAACACCGCCGCCAGGCATCGCCTGAAACGCGTTCGTCACGATGTTATAAAAACATGCCTTAATCAGTTCAGGGTCAATCATCAGATCGCGGCCAGACCGGAATTCGGTAGTGACGGTTATGTGATCCTTGCGAGCCTTCGCTGAAACCAGCTCCACCACTTCGCCGGTCAGCCGAACCATGTCGGTATTTTGCAGGTTCAGGGTTATCGGCTTGCCGAGTTTCAGAAAGCTTTCGGCAAACCTGCTTACGCGAAGTATCTCCTTTTTCATGTTGAGGAGAATCGACTCGAACTTTTCGGCCTTCTCCGCATCTTCAGGGCGGTACGCCTCGCGTATGTGATCGACCGACAGGCTCATGAAGTTCAGCGGATTCTTTATCTCGTGCGCGATGCTCTGGGAAAAATAGCCTATTCCGGCCAGATGCTCGGCCTTCCTCAGGCGCTCGCGAAGCTTCTGCTCCTCGCGCAGCCTGCCAAGCATGTAGTTAAAACCGCGCGAAAGATCGCCGATCTCGTCCTTGCGGTTCTCCATCGCAAGCTCCTGGTTCAGGTCTCCAGCCGCCACCTTTCTCGCCGCCGCCACTACATTCTCGATCGGCTTCGTGTATCGCTTGGCCAGGAAAAAAGCCAGAATCGTTCCGACACCAAAGAGGAGTGAAGCCGCGATGACACGGCGAATGACGCTGGTTCGCAGAAAGACCGAAAAGTGCTCCGTATTGATCTTCAGTTGAATATACCCTGCAAGGGTCTCGCCGGACATCACGGGAATGGTCACATTGTAGACCGGCACGTCGTCGCTGGCGGGGCCGCCCAGATTTGCCTTGAAAATAAGTTCCTTCTTGTTCTTGGTTATCCACTTGCCCACTTCCTGCGGGTTGGTGCTGGATACGATGCGATCCGAGGTGCTCACAATAGAGATTTCGTTCACGCCCTTCTGGTTGAGACGGACAAGATATTCCTTGAGGCGCTTTTCGTCAACGCCGCCGCTGCCCGAAACCTCGCCGATGCCGATCTGGATAGCCTTCAGAAGGCCGGATGTCTGGCGTTCGAATTCGTTGTAAAGGGTTCTCTCGGTCTGGTAATAGAGAAACACAAGAACGAAGATCAGGCTCAGGTTCAGGAAAACCATTATAGCCACAAGCTTTTTGTTCAGCGTGGGCCTGAAAAGGCGGCTTCCCAGCATTATCATCCCCGTTTCATTTTACCCCGCCTCTTATCCTCCCGTGATAACGGTGGCAAGAATACACGCCTTCATACCATCCTCATAAGGAGAGGGACGGCGAGGTTCTAGCGATGCGTATCCTGGATTATAAAACTTTCGAAGTTTTCCTGAAACGCCCAGTAAAGCGACTGAGCTTCTTCAGGATTCATCGACAGGTACAGGTAGAAATGCGGCGGATTCTTCTTGTACCGATCCACAAGCGTTATCAGCGCGCGGGAGTAACGCCAGTAGACGCTGTCCCACAGGTCGGCCATCCGCCCGCCAAAGCCATCTGTGCGTCCGCGCACATGCATCACCACGTTATTCTCGAAGAACAGCTCGTACGACACAGGCATGTCCTTGAGTTCCTGCGCTTCGGCGTCTATCCTGACCGCCTTGTCGGCTATCGAATCGCCGGTTTTTATTGTCGGTCTGACAAGCGCCTCCTTTCTGATCAGGGAAAGCGCCTTCAGCGCCGGCACATGTCCCCATGCGCTCCATCTGGCGATCTTCAGTTCGCGATGCGTTACGCCCCTTGCCCTGAACTGTGCGATAGACCTGTCGAGGTCGAAGACGAAATAAATCGCCGGTTTCTTGGCAAGAGCGAACTCCGCGTCGAGAATCCTGTTCTCCTTGCGCAGATCGTAAAGCTCGTCCGCGCGGGCCGGAATGGCCGCGACGAAAACACCGAACAGAATCAATAAGGCGGAAATTGTCTGACGCATCCGTGTGTATTTTTGAAAGATTAATAAATCGTGACCCTGGCGCCTATCGGCACGTTCTTGTACAGCGCTTCAAGATCCTCATCGCCTATCCTGATGCATCCGTGGCTCACATTCCTGCCAAGCAACCGCTTGTATAGGGTGCCGTGCAAGTAGTAGCCATTTCCGATGCCAAGGGCGTAATCGCCCAGAACGCCGCTTTCAACCCTGTCCTTGCTGCCCTTGGGTGGAATAGGCTCGCCGTCTTCTATAAAAGCCCAATCCGGTTTCACCCAGTCGGGGGCAACCTTCTTCACCTGCACCGCATGTTCGCCGCGCGGAGTATCGAAAACCCATTCGCGCTTGCCGGCTGGATCGACCAGCTTCTTGCCGGTTCCGCAGGATACCACAGCCTGCCGCACCGTCTCGCTGCCGTTTTTGAGCCAAAGTATATTTCGCGCCGTATCGACGACTATGTTCACGCCCTTCGGGGCAAGCGCCTCGATGCGTGCCTTGAGTTTCTGATTCCTGTCACTCAGGGATTTAAGATCGCCGCCGCCATCGCCCAGCCGGGGCGTTCCCTTTGCTGCCGACGACGAAAGATAGTAGCCGATCCCCTCGGCGGCGGAAAAGAGAACAGCGACGATTAAAACCAGACCAGCGCAAAACCAGACAATAGCTTTCATGACAACTTCCTACAACTCTTTAACAGCGTTCGATACCCGATTGTCGAAATCCGACGATCCGACAATGGTGACTGGCGTCCCGTTATCAACAATGCGATACAGTTCGTCCATCTGACCGTTATCCAGCCCCACGCAGCCATAGGTCATTCCCAGGCTGCCGCCTCCATGTATCTCGATAAGGTTTCCTATGCCAACGTTTCGCGGTATCAGCCCTTTTCTCTTTGCCAACGCAAACTGCCTTCTGTCTTCGTCATTCGGATAGTTGATTAATAGCGCCCTGTGGTATTTGCTGTTTGGTACTTTTTTGATAACCCTGTAGCGGCCCTCCGGAGTAGCCCTGTCTCCGGCGAACATCTTGTCGCGCGCTCCGTTCAAACCGATACCGGCATCGTAAGTCTTGTAAACCTGTCCGGCGCGATAGAGATACAGTGTTTTGTCTATTTTGTCCACTATTATGGCGTAATCGCCTGTTCTTCTGGACTCGGCCACGGTTTCGTTAACCCATGCCCGCCATTTGGTTATCTGGTTTTTATCCGTGAAACGGCTCAGTATCGGGCGCATCCTGTTTGCAGCCGCATCAACATAGTAGACCGCGTCCTTCAGCTTCTGTTCCGCCTCAGGGTATCGGCCCGTGTCGTATAGCTTGGACGCCTCCGCCAATATGACATCGGCCGTGGATACATGCTTCCTGCATACCCTGCCCTCGTTCACAAGGGTGCTCAGGCGGGTTATTGTTTTTGTTCTGCTTTTAAGCAGCGCAAGCTGGTCGGCAACACCTGCCGCCTTCATGCTCTTGCGCTCCTTGAGGAGCTTCTCGACCTGTTCGCCCTCGGTGATTATTTTTCTGTATTCGGCGGTTACGTTCTTATAGTTCCTGAACCAGCCGAACCGGGCGTTTTCCTTCACAAGCATGTCCGCCCCCCTTCGCAGGGAGGCCTTGTACGAAACGTACTCCTTGGGGGCGTAGGTCTCGGCCCCTTCCTTCCAGAGTCCGCGTTCCTTCTGCGTGGCCTGCGACACCTCGGACGGTATCGGCGGGGTTGCACACCCCGCCGATACGTTCAGCACTGCAAGCAGGAGAGCTGTAACTACTGTTCGTCTATCGAAAAACAAACTTTCGTATTCCTGCTTCCCGATCCAAAATTCTAATGCCGATACTTACGGTATTAGTGACCAGCCGGCTTCTTGGCTGCCGGAGCGGCTTTGGCTGCCGGAGCGGCTTTGGCTGCCGGAGCGGCTTTGGCTGCGGCCTTCTTGCCCTTCGGAGCCTTTACCTTCTCAAGAGCGGCGGTGATTTCGCTGCCGATGCTCTCGGCCTTCGACTTGATGGCGTTGGCCTTGTCGGTTGCGCCGAAGAAATCTTCCTTGCCAATCTGACCCTGAACATCGGCGAGAGCCGCCTCAAAACCGGCGACATCAGCCTTCATCGCCTCGAGGTCGGCGATCGAACCCTTTCCACGGGGAGCCTTCTTCAGGAGCTCGGTGGCGCTTGCAACGGCAGCCTTGGCGGCTTCCTGAGCGGCAACGGCAGCCTGCTTGGCGGCTTCCTTGCGGGCGGGAATCATGCCCTTAACATTGGCGGCATCGCCCTTGACCTTGACATACATTTCACGGGCCTTGTCGAAGTTCTTGAAGATCTTGGCTTCCTGTGTCTTGACTTCGTCGGCGGCGGCGGCTGTTGCATCGTGGAGACCCTTGAGCTCATCCTTCGCGTAGATCTCGCCACCATCGGCGACAACCGCGTCGATACCGGCCTTGGCATCGGCGGCTTCCTGTGTCGGCGGCTGGCTGCAACCAGCAACGAACGCCATTACGAACATTGCGAACAAACCGAGAACAAACTTCTTTGACAGACTCTTCATGCCTATCTCCTCCTTAAGAGAAAAATGTTTTCCTTTCGGTGCGGGGCACGCCGCGACCAGCGCGGAACGTCCTTCGCATCCAATGCGGAGATAGCAAGCAATAGCCGTGCCAAAAAAAAGGCCATTTCTGAAGTGAGTCGTAATACCATTACGTTTTAGATACTTCCATGCAAATTCAACCTGACCGATACCTTACGGGCATAAACCAGCACATCAACCATCTCCCTAAATGAGGATAATGTTCCTCATTTGGGGAGCGATCACTGCACCTGAACCGGCTCTTCCAGATCAGATACAGGCATCTTGTTCTTATCGGCTAAAACCTGTTCTACAATAAAAAGGAGCTGCCCCTCCTGCACCGTTTCGTTCAGTTTCACGCATACCTCAACTATCTGGCCGTCGAAAGGCGAGACAATCGCGTTTTCCATCTTCATGGCCTCGAGGTTGGCTATCTCCTCTCCCTTGTGAACGATGTCGCCAACCTTAATGGCTCCGCGTTCAGGATTGCCTATGCGCCAGATGTTGCCGTTTATGGCGGCTGGGATCTGACCGGCTCCCTTTGCCATGCGTATTTCCGACTTCCTGGCGCGCGGCGTCTGCACTTCGTAAACGCGGGTCTTGTTATTCACCCGGATGACCACGTGTATCACGCCGTCATGCTCTCCGCCTACCGAAAGAAGCTCTATGGTGTATGGCTTGCCGCGAAGCTCGAATTCGACCTTGTCGCCTACTCGTTTGAGCCCCTCACGCCAGACATTGGTTGGCAGATGAAGCGGAGCGTCGCCGTATTTTTCCCTGAAATCGATCATCTCGACAGCATCCTTGGGGTGCATCAGATATAGAACAAACTCCTCCTGAGACGGCTCGCGGCAGAGCGCCTCGCCAAGCGTTGTCCGGAGCCGCTCAATGTTGTCCTCCTCGACCGACTCGAGCGGGGATGTCTCTTTCCGCCCCGCCACCTTCGCCTGCCATTCCTCCCCGAACGCGCTGCGATAAACCCATTCCGGAGGCCAGCCCATCGGAAGGCGGCCATAGCCGCCAAGCAGCAGGTTCTTGAAATCGCCCGGAGCGTTCCTGAACAGGCCAAGAAGCTCGTCCTGCTCCGCCTTCTCCATCGAGTTGAAATCCGCATTATTTTCTAGCACGAACATCGAAAGCAGATCGATTACGTGCTTCACGCCGGCAGCGCCCCGCTCCTTGTCGTAGCGGTTCACTATTCCGCTGCATGTAACCCATGTAATCTGCGATCCTGGCGTCACGTCGAAATAGCGGATTATGCGGTTATAAAGCGACATCACACGCAGAATGGCAGGCATCAGGTGCAGGAATCCGCCGTTTGCCGCCTGCTCGAACGAGCTTGGGAACGCGCCGCCCGGCATCCTGTGCTCCGTAACCGTGTGGTCGTAGCCCTTGAACGGAGACTCGGCCCATTCGTAATGGCCAATCCAGCCGCGCGCCTTCTGCACGGCCTGCTCGGCTTCAGCCCTGTCGATGTTCACCGGAATACCGGATTCCTCGATATAGGCGTGCAGGCCGAGAATTGGAGCCTGCCCGTAGAATCGCGTCATCGAGTCTTCCTGCGCGTCCAGAATCTTCGCGCCGGCCTGAGCCGCCGCAAGCAGGGCGGGCATCGCAAGCCCGTCCGTAGCGTGGCGGTGATACTGGATCACCATCTCCGGATACGCCTGTTTGATCGCGTCGACAAGGCTGCTTATGCGCTTCGGGCTTCCCACTCCGGCCATGTCCTTGATGCAGAGTATGATTTCGTCCGTTCCGCCGCAAAGATCCACCATGTCGCGCACTACACCCAGATAATACTCGTTCGTTGTCCAGTCGGCCTGGGTAAACGAGATCGCCGGCTGAAAAAGCCTTCCGCGCCGCATCACCACCTCGGCCACGGTGCGCATGTTACGCACATCGTTCAGGAACGAGAAACAGCGCCACACATCGATGTCCACGCGCGAAACCACGTATTCGATAATGTTGCGCGGATACGGGCGGTAGCCCCAGAGGTTCGTCTCGCGAATGAGCGTCTGGAGCATGACGTTCGGCATCAACTGGCGCAGCATCTCGATCTCCTCGAACGGACTTTCCCTGCGGTTCATCACGCCAACGTGCCATCGCGCGCCTCCGTGGCATTCGGAACTGAAAAGCCCCATGCGGTCGTAATGCGGCGCGAGCGTTTTCAGGTCGTATATCCTGTGGCGGTTCTTGAAGTCGGACTGCGCGGCGTCGCGCATTCCGGTGGATGTTATGAACACGCCGGAGGCGTTTCTGACTGTCCTGACTATTTCACCGGGCAGGGTTCCGGGCTTGATGAATTCAATTGACATTGCTTGCACCTACATCCATTTTTGTGGCCCGAGCGCCGAGATTTCGGCAACGTAACGGGCTATTTTCAAGACATCATCCTCGCTGGAGTTCTCCCTGAAACTGGAGATCAGCTCGTCCATATGCTGCTCGATGAAGCGGGTGGAAACCTCGCCGGAAATGAACGCCGGGTGGCGGATTATGCTAAGAAGAAGCGGCGCGAGGGTTTTTACCCCCTCCACGCGAAGGTTCCGGCTGAGAGATCTGTCCATCACGCGAATCGCGTCCTCGCGGTCTGCTCCGGCGGACATCAGAAGCATGAACAGGGAATCGTAATAAGGCGGTATGTCGGCCCCCTCGTATGCCCCGGACGATAAGCGAACCCCCGGCCCCTGCGGAATCTGGAGACGGGTGATTGTGCCGAACGACGGGCTGAAGGTCTTCGGATCCTCGGCGTTCAGCCGCACCTCGAGCGCCCAGCGGTTCGGGCGTATGTCGGACTGGTTGAACGGCAGGCGTTTTCCCATCGAGACGTCGAGCATTATTCCAACTATATCCAGTCCGGTGATCAGTTCGGTTATGCCATGCTCCACTTGAAGGCGGGTGTTCACCTCAAGGAAGTAGAACCGCCTTGCCTGCGCGTCGAATATGAACTCAACTGTTCCGGCTGTCGAGTAGCCTATCTCGCGCATCAGCCGCACGGCGGTGAAGCATATCTCCTGACGCAGGTTATCATCGAGCGTGGGCGACGGAGCCTCTTCGATGATCTTCTGGTTCCGGCGCTGGAGCGTGCACTCGCGCTCGAAAAGATGCACGACGTTTCCGTGCGTGTCGGCCACGATCTGAACCTCGATGTGGCGTCCGCGCTCGATGTACTTCTCCACGAGAAGCTTGTCGTCGCCGAACGCCTTCTTCGCCTCGGATTTGGCCTGCGCAACGGCCTGCGCCATCTGCGAGTCTTCCTCCACCTTCACCATGCCCTTGCCGCCGCCCCCGGCCGAAGCCTTTATGATGACAGGGAAAGTGACGCTCTCGTCGCGCATCCACTGCCGTATCCTGTCGGGATCGTCCACATTGCTTATGCCCGGAATGGTCGGAACGTTCGCCCTGCCCGCGATGATCTTGGCCTCGATCTTGTCGCCCATCATCCTGATCACATCGGGCGACGGGCCGACCCATACCAGTCCGGCATCGATAACCCTTTGAGCGAACTCCTCGTTTTCGGCGAGAAAGCCCCAGCCCGGATGAACGGCGTCGGCGCCGGCGTCCTTCGCCGCGCAAATGAGCCTGTCCATATTCAGATACGATTCGGCGGGCGGAGCCTCGCCTATATGAACCGCCTTGTCGGCCATGAAGACATGATGCGCAAGCCGGTCGGGCGTGCTGTAGACAGCGATGGTGCTTATCTTCCTGTCGCGGCATGTGTGCATTATGCGCACGGCAGGCACGCCCCGATTGGCAACCAGCAGACTTCTGATCTCTTTATTCATTTGCGTTAACCCAACGATAGTTACATGATATTTCGGGACACGCCCGCGCCAGCCGATTCATGGCTCGAACAAGAGCCGGATTGAATCATGCGAGTTGCAAATTATATCATGTCTGTCTGTAAAATTTACACTTCAAGCGGCAAAACCCGCTCAAGTGTTATTATCAATTTTGCTTTCCGGATCGACGGGTTCCGGATTATACTTGCGGCATTTGGAGAGGCATTGAATAATATCGACGTTAACGAAGACAAGTTCCGCGAGGAATGCGGCGTGTTCGGCGTGTTCGGCCACACGGAAGCGGCCAACATGACATATCTGGGCCTCTACGCCCTTCAGCATCGAGGACAGGAGGGCGCGGGAATATGCTCATCCGACGGCAAGATGCTCCATCTGGAGAAATCGATGGGGCTTGTCGCCGATGTGTTTTCCGAGCGCCGCATTCAGCGCCTGAAGGGACATATGGCGATCGGGCATAACCGCTATTCCACGGCAGGCTCGTCGTCGCTCAAGAACGTTCAGCCCATTCTTGTCAATTATTCGCTTGGCCAGCTTGCGATTGCCCACAACGGCAACCTGATAAACGCCGCCGAAATCCGGCGCGAGCTTGAGGCCGAGGGCGCGATATTTCAGTCCGACTCCGACAGCGAGGTGATTGTTCACCTGATCGCGCACGCGCGCTGCGGAAGCCTGCACGACAGGATAATCGAGGCGGTGCGCCGCATCTCAGGCGCGTTCAGCCTCATTCTGATGACCGCGAACGAGATGATCGTGGTGCGCGACACGCACGGCTTCCGCCCGCTGGCGCTCGGCACGCACGACGGCGCATGGGTGGCCGGCTCGGAAACCTGCGCCTTCGACCTTATCGGCGCGGAATATATACGCGACATAGAGCCGGGCGAGATGCTTGTGATCAACGAAGACGGCATAAAGTCCGTACAATACGCAAATCCGGCAAGGCTTTCCCACTGCATCTTCGAGTTCATCTATTTCTCGCGCCCCGACAGCAATATCTTCGGCAATCAGAATGTCAACGAACTGCGGAAGGAGTTCGGCAGGAAGCTTGCGCGCGACCATGCCGTTGAAGCCGATCTTGTCATTCCCGTGCCCGATTCCGGCGTTCCGGCGGCTCTTGGCTATGCGGAACAGGCCGGAATTCCTTTCGATTTCGGCCTGATACGCAATCACTACGTGGGCAGGACGTTCATCGAGCCGCAGCAGAGCATCCGGCATTTCGGGGTGAAGATAAAGCTCAATCCCATCAGAAAACTTCTTGAGGGCAAGCGTGTCGTGGTTGTTGACGATTCCATAGTTCGCGGCACAACCAGCAAGAAAATCGTGAAAATGATACGCGAGGGCGGAGGAGCCAAAAGCGTGCATCTTCGCATCAGTTCCCCTCCCACTGTAGGCCCCTGCTATTACGGGATAGACACTCCCACAAGAAACGAGCTGATCGCTTCGACCCACAGCGTGGATGAAATCCGGAAATACGTCACCGCCGACTCGCTCGGCTACCTTAACCCCGACGAACTGCGGGATGTCGTTCCGAACTGCAACAACTACTGCATGGCCTGTTTCGACAACAGATACCCGCTCCCCTTCCCGAACGAGAGGCTGTTCCAGCATACGCTTTTCTAGCAGTCATCAGCGCTATATATATACGACGCGCGAAAAAATATTTGGTGACTTTGCCCATCCGGATTGTTTAACATTATTCAGACGGCATAAGCCGGTTTCGCGTTTCGTCGCAGAAACAGATTCGAAATGGAACCGCCGCACATAAAGCGACAGACGCGTAACCACTGGGGGTTGTGGTGGGGAGTCGCGGTTTTCATGACATAGGCACCGCATCGAACGCGGATCAAACATCGGCGCATTTGGCGGCGTTTTTTATTCTTGTTCTGTCTCTCGTTCTTGCATTCGCGACATCAGCCCATGCGCTGTTCGGCTTCGGCTCCGGAGAAACGGCCAACGAAACCGTTCTCACGCCTCAGGAGTGCAGGCTTGAATTCGACAACAAGAAAAAGCTCGTGCGGGCGGAACCCGGCGTTGAGGCAACAACCGCCAATCTTGCTTCGGTGTTCGGTTCCATTCATCAGTCGTGCTCGTACCGCGAGGAACTTTTTCAATACGCGCTCAGAAAAGGCAAGCACGACATGGCGCTCCTGGCCGGAATTGGCCGCGCCCTGTACGACGGCGTAATCTTCGACCCGGCCGATCAGAACAATGAATGGAAGACGGAGGCCCGGAAGGCCGATCTGCGGCAGCGGATGCGCAACGCGGCAGCGGCCTTGCTGGAACGATACAACGCCGAAAAAATATCATATAAGCAATATGCCGCAGACATCAGGCCGATGCTGGAATTCGCCCGCCGGCAGCTCGATTCAAGGTGGTTGTCAGCTTCCGGCATGAACTTCACAGACAGGCTGCCGTCCGAAGTTCCGGTTGATGAACTGGAATTAATCATGCATTCACCGGCCACGCTGTTTGTTTATTTCAACTATTATTCCGACAACGAAATATTGGGAAATTACCGGAACTTCGAGACAATGCGGACAGCCCTCAACGGCTTTCTCTCAAACCCCGACATAGCCTGTGAATTCATCCTGACGCTTTCATCGAGCGAATTGCGGGTGCTCGACCTGGGGTTCGACCTTCAGATTCAGGCCGCGGTTGAGGAGCTTGCCGCGCCGTCCAGGCAGATGACCTCAAGTCCGGCCTTCATACGCAATCCATCCGCAAACCGTGGTTTGGCCGACCCGTTTCTGATTGTACCTACGGTGCATAATTCCCCATACAGGGCATGGAGCGGAGGATACGCCTATATTTTGAAGCCCGAGCCGTCGAACATTGGAGCGAGTAAGACACTTGCAGCGGTGATCGACAAGGAACGGACAGCAATGCCGGTGAGCCCAAGAATGCGTGTGCTTCAACTGCTCGGCAAGGTTAAGCCGGAAGAGGAGCAGCCGAAAACCGAAACTGTCACGGCCAAATTCGACAGGCCTGATGTCTACAGGGTTATCAGCTACATATCAAGCGAAAAACTGCGGGAGCTTGAGAATTCCTGCGGAGCGAAGCTGAATAATTTAATCGCGATTCCGTAAATTACTGGCAGGATGATGCATTTTACGCATCCGCTTTCACCGTCCGGTATGCGATAATGAATTGTTGCTATTCGAAGCCCGTCGGGAGGAATTTATATGCCGTCTGTTGAAGCAAGAGTGGATAGCCTGGAAAGCATCCTTGGACAGTTTATCGTTCACAGTGACGTATCCTTGCGGCGGCTTGAACACGAGATGTCCGTGTTTAAAGACGAAATGGCGGCATTCAAGGACGAGATGCGCTCTTTCAAGGAGGAAATGGCGCTGTTCAAGGACGAGATGTCTGTGTTCAAGGACGAGATGTCAGCGTTTAGGGATGAAACCCGGCAGGATCGCCGGGAGATGAACAAGCAGTGGGCCTATCTTGCCAAAAAGTTGGGAACGCTGGAGGAAGACCTGATCGCCCCTGCCGTGCGTCCGGTAATCGCGAAGTATTTCGGTTGCGAACCCTCGGCGTTGAGCGTTCGCAACCTCAGGCGCAAGGATGGCGAGGACTTCGAGGTCGATCTGCTGGTTTCCTGCGACGACATGGTTTTCATGATCGAGGTGAAGGCCAGCCCGAGGCCGGAGCATGTGCGGGAGATCATCGATAAGGCGACGCTGTTTCCGGATTTTTATCCGGAACATGCGGGCAGAAAGGTTGTGCCGATGTTCGGCTCCATTCTTTTCCCGGAAAATGTTCTGAAATCGGCGTCGCGCAAAGGCGTTTATGCCGTTGCCTATCGGGAGTGGGATTACGTTGACATCCTGAACTTCGATACTGTGAAAGGGCGAAAGGGGCGGTGAGGGTGAGGCAGGATACCGTCACGTGAGCAAAAAACGCCTACGCGCCGCTTCCCGCCCTCACACCTTTGAGATTCAACTGCACGCTTACCCTTCCGTTCCATTCGTTCAGTTGCGGGGTGAAGGCGGCATCGATCAAACCGGCGTCTTGGAGCCTTACGGCGTCGCCTCCCATGTCGAATCCGATGGAGTCGAGCGTGGAGAGACCCTGACGAAGGCGCATCTTCAGGTGGTTTTTTCCGACGATGCGAAATTCCTGCGGCTCGACGCCCTTGCAGCCTAGCACGGGTTCCGGATTCCCGCAGCCGAACGGCTCCAGCATCGCGATTTCGCGGGCGAGCGCATAGCTGACCTCGGAAAGCGATACCGCCGCGTCGATGCGAAGCGACGGCAGATACGGTTTCCCGTCGAGCTCAGCCGCCAGAATTGCCGACATGCGCGCGCGGAATTCGTCGATGCGCCCTGTTTGAATCCGCACTCCAGCGGCCTGATGATGGCCGCCGAAACCCACCAGCATATCGGCGCAGCGTGAAAGCGCACCCGTAAGATCGAATGGCGGAATGCTGCGGCCCGATCCTTTTGCCAGGCCGTTTTCGACAGAAAGCAGAATGACCGGGCGCGAAAACTCATCGGCCAGACGCGCAGCCGCTATGCCGAGCACGCCGTGATGCCAGCCCTCGGCGTATGCCACCGCCACGCCGTTATCCGCCGGATCGATCATTGCGCGCGCGGATTTCAGCAGTTCGGCCTCTATCTCCTGCCGCTGCCGGTTGTTTTCATGAAGGAATCCGGCAATCGCAAGCGCCTGATCCTCGCGCTCCGTCATCAGCAGATCGACCACCGGCGCTGCGTCGCCAAGCCGTCCGGCCGCGTTCATGCGCGGCCCAAGGGCAAATCCGATTGTAGTACCCGTGACCGGCTTGTCCGCCGCGCCCGCGACCTGAAGCAGCGCGCGCACGCCGGGGCGCGGGGCTACGTTCATCGCCAGCAGGCCGGCTCTTACGATTACCCTGTTTTCGTCCAGAAGCGGCACAACATCCGCCACCGTTCCCATGGCCGCAAGATCGATCCATTCCATCGCCCGCGCCCGCCCCGCCAAAGCCTCGGCGACCTTCCACGCAACGCCCGCGCCCGCCAGATCACTGAAAGGGTAATCGCTGCCGGTTCTGTGCGGATTCACAACCGCCACGGCATCCGGAAGCTCTCCGGTCTGGCTGTGATGATCAGTTATCACCACATCCATGCCAAGCGAATTGGCAAGCCCAACCTCCCCGACAGCCGAAATGCCGCAGTCCACCGTAACGATCAGCCGCGCCCCAAGAGATGCAGCCCTTCGAACAGACGATTCGCTCAGTCCGTATCCGTCGGTCAGGCGGTTCGGAATGATGAACCGCGCATTCACGCCGATCGTCCGGAGCGACTCCATCATGATCGCGGTGGATGTGAGTCCGTCAACGTCATAATCGCCGTGAATGACCACCATCTCGCCGCTTTCGGCCGCCCTGCGTATGCGGGCAACGGCCCTGTCCATGCCGGCAAGCAGAAACGGATCACGCAGATCGTCTGTGGATCCCTTTAAAAAACGCTCCGCGTCTTCAGGCGTGGAGATTTTGCGGTTGATCAGAATCTGAGCCAGAGCGGGAGAGATTCCCGCCCCGGCTGCCAGATATTGAAGGTACTCCCTGTTGGTTCTTGATACTACCCAGCGCACGTCATGCCGGAAAAAACAAAACAACCATCACGCTGCGGCGGGCTTCTTTTCAAGCGCAAGCACAATCGGGCTTGCAACGAATATCGACGAGAACGTGCCGACAATAACGCCCAGAATCATCGCCAGAGAGAAGTCGTGCAGAACCTCGCCGCCGAAGAAAAACAGGCAGATCGACGAAAGCAGCACTGTCCACGAGGTGATTATCGTGCGTGAAAGCACCTCGTTGATGCTCAGGTTCATGATCTCGATAAGCGACGACTTCTTCTGCCGCTTCATCTCCTCGCGAATCCTGTCGAATACCACGATCGTATCGGTAAGCGAATAACCCGCGATGGTCAGAAGCGCCGATAGAAGTATCAGATTGATCTCCTTGTCCAACAGGTAGAAAATGCCGAGCACAGCCATCACGTCGTGGAACGTGGCCACGGTTGCGCCCACGCCGAAGCGGAACTGGAACCGCCACGCGATATAGACAAGAATGAACAACGTTGCAAGCAGAACCGCCCAGAAGGCGTCGTTACGGAGGCGCGAACCAACCTTGGGGCCTATCTCGGTTGTGGAATCCACAACGAACTTGTTGCCGGGAATGCCCTTGCCAAGCGCCGCCACAATGCGGCTGGAGGTATCGCCAAGCTTTTCTTCCTTGCCCTTTACACGGATCAGAACCTTGTTAACCGACGGAAAGTCCTGTATGTCGGGTTCCCTGATGCCACCAGCCTCCACCGCCACGCGCACATCGTGAACCGTGACCGTTCGCTCGAACTTGAGCTGAACGGCCGTACCCCCGGCGAAGTCGATGCCGAGGTTGGCCTTGCCCGTAAATACGTGAATAACCGCCAGAAGACCTATAAGCGTAAGCACGCCCGACACGGCAAAGGCAAAGTAGCGCTTGCCGAGGAAATCTATCCTGGTGTTTTTGATAAGAGTGATCATATGCTGAGCGCCCTGACCTCCTTTCTGCTGTTCAAGAGGTCGAAGACGACCTTGGTTCCAACAAGCGCGGTGAACAGGTTTATAGAGACGCCAAGAAACAGCGTCACCGCAAATCCCTTGATCGGGCCTGTTCCATACTGAAACAACACTGCCGCAGTTATCAGCGTGGTCACATGCGAATCCACGATTGTAAGAAACGCCTTGTCGTAGCCGGAATCCACGGCTGCTCGCGGCGTCTTGCCCACCAGCAGCTCCTCTCTCATGCGCTCGAACATCAGCACGTTACTGTCAACCGCCATTCCTATGGCCAAAATCACGCCCGCGATGCCCGGCATTGTGAGCGTGGCTCCAAGCCACGCAAGCGCGCCAAGCAGAAGCAGGATGTTCAGCACGAGCGCGAAGTCGGCTATAACGCCGGACAGTTTGTAATAGAAGGCCATGAACAGCGACACCAGCACCATGGCCGCAATACCCGCAAGCTTTCCGGCCTCGATGGAGTCGCGCCCAAGCGTGGGGCCAACGGTCACGTTCTGGATCATCTTCACCGGAGCCTGAAGCGCTCCGGCCTTGAGCACGATGGCCAGGTCCTTCGCCTCTTCCATGGTGAATCCGCCGCTGATTTGTGCCTTGCCGCCCGCTATCTTCTCCCTGATTTCAGGGGCCGAATGGATGTTCTTGTCGAGGACAATCGCCATGCGCTTCTTCACGTTCGCGCCGGTCACGTCCTCGAAAAGCCTTGAACCCTCGTCGTTGAACTCGATGCTGACATACGGCTCGTTGAAGCGGGTGTCGATGCTTACGCGCGCGTCCGTGAGAAGATCGCCGGTGAGAAGCGATTCCTTTTTAACCAGATACACGCGCTTTGTAACCTGCTGTGTCTGCCGGTCAACTTGTCTGCCGAAAAGAATCTCGGTTCCCTCCGGAAGCTTTGGCGAGAAATTTTTTATCAGAGCCTCTTCATCGCCCGGCTGAACCGAGGCCGGAAGCTCGGCTGCAAGCGGACTCGTCTCGTCCAGCATCTTGAACTCAAGAAGCGCAACGCGGTTTATGAGTTCGATTGCCCGCTTCGGATCTTTCACGCCGGGGAGCTGAATAACGATCTCGTTTGCGCCCTGACGGTGTATTGTAGGCTCCGACACGCCAAACTGATCTATTCTGTTACGAATCGTCTCGATCGCCTGATCCACCGAGTTGGCCTTTATAGCCTTCGTCTCATCCGCACGTAGCGAGAAAATCAGGTCGCTTCCGGTTGTAAAAGAGCTTTCGAGGCTTGGAAACTGGTCTTTCACCAATCCCTCGACGGCCTTCGCGTCCGATGCGCCGCTCACGCGGATTTCGGTGCCGGAAACCTTCACATCCGCGGTAATGTTCTTCTTTTTTATCGAATCCCTGACATTTCTGCCGAGCCGCTCGATAGTCACCTCGACAGCCTTGTCCCATTCGACCTCAAATACAAGATGGAGGCCGCCCTGAAGATCGAGGCCCAAAACTATGCCCCTTGAAGGCATAACGTTCTTCCACCATTGCGGCATGGAGTTGTATGTGCTTGTGGCGGGAAGCAGATAGACAAGCGCCACGATGATTGACGCGGCGATAAGTCCAAGCCTCCAGATGATGCTTTTCTTCATTAGTCCTCCTGATCAGGGATGAATGCTTAAGCGGCAGTGGAGCAGCCCGTGAAAGCGCCCTATTCTATTCCTCAGCTCCGCTTCGAATCGCCGCGACAGCTGAACGCAACATCTTCACCTTGACGTTATCGGCTATTTTTACTGTAACAGTATCATCCGTCACCGCCTCGACAAGGCCGTACACGCCGCCGTTCGTGATTATCTTGTCGCCCTTTTTGAGGCTGTCGAGCATCGCCTTGGTTTCCTTGGCGCGCTTCTGCTGCGGGCGGATCAAAAGGAAATAAAACACGACAAATATAAGGATAAGCGGCACGAACTGGCCAAGAACGCCCGGCCCGCCGCCCTGTGGAGCAGCCGTATCGACTGCGAAAGCAGTCGATGTGGTCAATACCCCGGCCGCGAAAGCAGTCGATGTGGTCAATACCCCGGCCGCAAAAGCATTTGTCACACTGAAAAGCACTGGATTACCTCCCCAAAAAATGATGTTACTATACCTGCCCGATTTCCGGTTTTCAAGTTGACACGGCAAGCAATCAAAGCCCCAAATCTTGCCGCTTCCGCTTTAAAAAGTCATCCACAGACTCACGGTAGATGTCGCGCGCGGCGCGCACATCCTCACTCACCCGGTTGTTGTAAAGCTTGAGGCCCTCCTTTATGTCATCCCCGAACTCGACGAAGAAAGTGTCGTTCCTTATCGAATTCTCCACCCTTCTGGAGTTGTATAGCCAGATGTCGGACATGATGGTGCGCGCAAGACGGCTGGCTTTTTCCATCGCATCGGCAAGTTCCGGCGGCATGTGCTCCCGCGCCTCCGGCGAGACGGGTTCGCCCGGCGGTTCAGGCTGTGCCGGTTCAGGCATTGCCGGTTCAGGCATTGCCGGTTCGGTGGTTGGCAATTCCCGCGGGGGCAGTTTTGGTGCCGGCTTTTTTACGATAAAGGCTGTGGCGCATTTCGGACATTTGAACTTCGTGCCGGATTCCGCCACGCGGTCATCATCGAGCTTCAGCCTAGACTTGCATTTCGGGCATAACACTACCATCTTGCCGGCTCCTGTACCTGAAGTTTATGTTCCAAAGGCGCATGACAGGCTCTGCCGCGCCGTTAATAATCTGCATCAAACAGGGCGAAAACACAAGGATAAATGCTCGTTACGCATTTCCATGATGCCGGAATTTGGCGTATCCTTCCATAAAAAAGACTCCTCCACAACATTCCCACAATCTGTCCACAGCGAAAACGCCGGAGAATCAAAGGGATGCGGATAATTTCATGACACCCCTGAAAATTGCTTGACACACACAAGATATTGTGGTTTCATAGCGCAGGCCATCTAAATAGCCCATATCAAACCTTGCGAGGGGAAGAATGAACAGTGCCATGCCTGCCAATCTCGGACTGACTGGAAATGCGATCAAGGTGTTGGAGAAGCGCTATCTGAAGCGCGACAGGGAGGGAAAGGTTCAGGAAACCCCGCTCGATCTTTTCAAACGCGTGGCGCGCACAATCGCCCGCGCCGACCTCAACTTCGACCGTCCGCTGGGCGAGGTTCAGGCGCTCGAAGACCGCTTCTTCGAGATGATCTCGGCCACCGATTTCCTGCCGAACAGCCCCACGCTCATGAACGCCGGCAGAAGGCTCGGCCAGCTTTCGGCCTGCTTCGTGCTGCCGGTTGGTGATTCGATGGATTCGATCTTCGACGCGGTCAAGAACGCGGCGATGATCCACAAGTCCGGCGGAGGAACCGGATTCAGCTTCTCGCGCCTTCGTCCTACCGGAGACGTCGTGGGATCCACAAAGGGCATATCGTCGGGACCTATCTCGTTCATGACCGTGTTCGATGTGGCGACCGAAACCATAAAGCAGGGCGGAACCCGCCGGGGCGCGAACATGGGCCTTTTACGGGTGGATCATCCGGATATAATCGACTTCATAAGGGCGAAAGACATCAATAACCGCCTGAATAATTTCAATATTTCGGTTGGAATCACCGAGGCGTTCATGCGCGCGGTGGAGGCGGGAGATGATTACGACATCCTGAACCCACACGGCGGAAACGTGGTGCGCCGTGAAAGCGCGCGCAAGGTGTTCGATCTGATAGTCTCGCACGCATGGCGCAACGGCGAGCCGGGCATAGTTTTCCTCGACCGGATAAACGCCGGAAACCCAACGCCCGCCGTCGGTGAAATCGAATCCACCAATCCGTGCGGCGAGCAGCCGCTTCTCCCCTACGAATCGTGCAATCTGGGATCGATCAATCTTGCCCTCATGGTAAAAGACAGCGCTGTCGACTGGGACAAGCTGAAGGACGTCACGCGCGACGCGGTGCATTTCCTCGACAACGTGATCGAGATCAACCGCTATCCGCTGAAAGAGATCGAGGAGACAACCAAGTCTAACCGGAAGATCGGCCTCGGCGTCATGGGATGGGCCGACATGCTGATTCAGCTTGGCATCCCCTACGGTTCGGAAGAAGCTTTCAGGCTTGCCGGTGAGGTCATGGCGGTGATTCAGTCCGAGGGCAAGAACGCCTCCGAAGAGCTTGCCGGCCTGCGCGGCGATTTTCCTAATCACGAGCGCAGCGTATTCGCGGGCGAGCGCCGCATGAGAAACGCCACTATCACAACCATCGCCCCAACCGGCACACTATCGATAATTGCCGGCTGCTCAAGCGGCGTGGAGCCGCTGTTTGCGGTCTCGTTCGTGCGAAACGTGCTTGAGGGAACGAAGCTGGTCGAGGTCAATCCGTATTTTGAGCGAATTGCGAAGGAGCGAGGTTTCTGGTCGCGCGAGCTGATCGAGAAGATATCCGAGACCGGAAGCGTGGCGCATATCGATGAGGTTCCGGATGACGTGAAGGCCGTTTTCGTGACCGCGCACGACATCTCGCCGCTCGACCACATCAAAATGCAGGCGGCGTTTCAGGAATACACCGACAACGCCGTGTCGAAAACGGTGAACTTCCCGAACCACGCCACGAAAGCGGACGTGGAAGAGGTCTACCGCCTGGCCTACACGCTTGGATGCAAGGGAGTGACGGTTTACCGCGACGGATCGCGCGAGGATCAGGTTCTCTCAACCGGCTCAATCGGCAAAATCGGCACCGGCGAGCAGGCGCAGCCCGAAACAACCGCAAGCGGCAAGATCATGCCAAAGAAACGGCCCGATGTGATGCGGGGCGAAACGCGGCTACTGAAAACCGGATGCGGCAATCTCTACGTGACGATCAACGCCGACGAGAACGGCAATCCGTTTGAGATATTCACGCAGATGGGCAAGGCCGGCGGATGCGCGGCAAGCCAGGCCGAGGCCATTGGGCGTCTCGTCTCGATGGCGTTCCGGTCGAACGTCGATCCGGAGGAGATCGTAAAACAGCTAAAGGGCATAAGCTGCCACAGCCCGGCATGGGGCGAGGGCGGACGCATACTTTCATGCTCCGACGCCATAGCATCGGCCATCGCGGGTTTTCTGAACGGAAGGCGCGAGGTTTCGGCTGCAAGAACGGATACGCATTCACAGTTGCCGCCGCACACCGGCGGCGAACACCAGGTCATGCGCCAGGGCGCGTGTCCGGAATGCGGCGGCGCGGTTGAGCACGAAGGCGGGTGCGCCGTATGCAGAAGCTGCGGCTTCACGAAATGCGCGTGATGTTTTCACGCAGGGGCGGGGTTTGGAATGTACGGGCGAAAAATCTTTCGCCCCTACGGTGTGTGTACTTGAATGTGTGGAGGATTTGTGATGGCACTTGATCTGCTAAAAATACGTCCGATGGAGAAAGACGCGGCGTTTCCGCCGGGCGTAAGGATTTTCCTGAACAAAAACACCGTGGGCGGCAGGGGCGATTATCTGCTCCTTAGCCCGTTCTGCATGGATAGAAGCGAGCTTGACGCGCATGTCGACCGCATAAAGGAAAACCTCGACCGCATACGCGAGGAGGCATACCGTTTTTTCGACGAGGCGGGCGATTGCGCCGGAAACGCGGAATAATGGCCCGAATAATTTAGCTTCCGTGAAATGCCTCGCGGGGCTATAATGTTTCCACGCCATCTGCGCGTTACATATTAAATATTTCCCTTAAAAGGAGGAATTTATGCGGTTCAGGATTCTCTCGGCTTTCGTTCTTTCATTACTGATTTCGGCTCCGGCCTTCGCCCTCGGCCCGGTCGACATCGATCTTGAGGTTGGCGGCATGAAAACAGGGTTGTCCGGAGAGGCAAAATACAAGGGCGACGCCATTAACCTGGAAGACGACCTCGGCCTGAAGGACGACGAGATTACGATGTTCGTGCGCGGACGCCTGCATGTAATGATGCTCGGCAACATCTACGCCGGTTACACGCCACTCAAGTACGAAGGCGATCACACACTTGCCAAGGCTGTCACCTTCGGCGATACGACGTTCAACTTAAGCGACAAGGTTTCATCCAAGGTAGATCTCAAAATGTACGATCTTGGCTGGACGATGACGCTAATCGACGCCGCCGTGGCAGAGATAGAGCTTGGCGTGAACGCGAAGTTTCTCGACGGAACGGTCAGCGTAAACAGCCAGACGGCCGAATTCAAGGCTCCCGTTCCGATGCTCAAGGCGGTTGCCCGCGTGAACGTGCCGCTTGTTACCGGCGAGGTCGACGCGATGGGCATCGCCTACGGCGACAATCATTTCTACGATGTTACCGGACAGGTGAAGGTAAGCCCGCTTCCGTTTTTCTACGGCGCGGTGGGTTACAGGTACATCGACATGCAGGTGAAGGACGGAAGCAGCAAGAAGGCGAATATCAAGAGTCAGGGCCCGTTCGTTGCGGTTGGCTTCGACTTCTAAGCGGGTCATTATAATTATCGAGCATAAAAGCGGCGCGAAAACGCCGCTTTTTTTGTGCCGGGGTAGCACAGTGCAAAAAATCAATTGACTTATATTTTCGCCCTGTGTTAAACATACGTGCCGTTTTCCGTACTGCGAAACGCGTTGTTTCGGGACGCCACAATTATCCGTATGAAAGAGTGCAGCCGCGTAGATGGTGCTGGGCATCATAGCAAAGACTGACAGGTTTCCCGACAGGGTGGCGGGTTTGGCGCGGGCAGCGTCGGACAACGGACACTCCGTCTCCATATTCATGACCGGCTCGGGCGTTCGCCTCTGCCTCGACGAGAAAATACATGCTTTGCGCGGCCTGCCTGGCGTTGATGTGTGTCTTTGCCATCACAGCGCAAGGGAACTTGGAATTGCGGACGCGATTCCCGACGGCATTGCATGCGGAAGCCAGTACAACAATGCGTCCATGATACAGCGGGCGGACAGGATGGTCTGTTTCTAGCCGATGACGCAACCCGCAAAGAAAATAGCGATGCTTGTGATGAATGATCAGGCCGAGGCGTTGAGGGTTGCGGGCGGCATAACGATACTGAACGCTGACGTGGATGTTTTCCTGATCGACAGGCCGCTCGACCTGTCCGGCCCGGCATCCGCGCCCTTTGAAATGATCAGGGAGCTTGAACTCAAAATTTTCGGCAATATCAGGATGCCGAATGAATCCGTAGGTTTTGAATTTCTGACAACCGATGCCTTGGCCGGCAAGCTGCTGGAATACGACCATGCGCTTGCGATTTAACCGGGATGACGATTCTTCACCTTCTCAATGATCCGCCGCCGGAAGCGGTGGCCGCAATCATTGAAGAGCATCGCAGGCTGCACGATGTTACGGTGATGGAGCTTTTCAGCCCGGATGTTTCATACGACGAAATAGTGCGGCTCATTGAGTCGCACAACAGGGTTTTCACCTGGTGATGTAAAAAATCACTCTCGAAGGAGGGACGGCTGACATTATGGTAATGACTGTGGTATCCGGGCTTCTTATTGGCATTGCGGCTGGAGTTGTTCTTCAGCGCGGTCGGTTCTGCATGAACTCGGCGTTCAGGGACACGATCTTCATTCAGGACTACACGTTTCTGAAGGCGGCCATGATCGCGCTTCTCGTGGCTATGGTTGGAGCCAATTTTCTTGAGGACATCGGCCAGATTCAGACGCTCAGGCGGCAGGTCTTCGCGCCGGTGGGTAATATTCTGGGCGGCTATCTGTTCGGAATAGGCATTGTTATCGCGGGCGGATGCGGATCCGGCATATGGTTCCGCGTGGGCGAGGGCCTGGTATCGGCGTTCTTCAGCGTTTTGGGCTTCATGATCGCCATTCTTGCCTCCCAGGTCGGCATTCTAAGCCCGTTGGTCAACGCGCTTCGCAGCTATCGCGTGGGCCTCGACGATGACGGTAAGTTCGTGACCGGCGGCGACATCACGGAGCAGCTTTCGTTGTTTAACGTGTTCGGCGTTCACGACGTTTTCGGCATTCCGATGAAATGGATCGTAATCGCAATACTTGCGGCCATAGCACTTCCGTTCATCTTCAAGGAAAAGTTCGCCCGTCCGAAGAAGGGCTTCCCTCCTCATGTCACCGGCCTTCTGATGGGACTTGTGATCGTCGCGGCGTGGTGGGCGTCGGAGATTTGGGGCGGCGGCGCGCGCGGCGTTTCCTACACCGGCCCGACGGCTGAACTATTCCGTTCAATCCTGAACGCCAACCTCATCCCGGATGCGCTTTACAGCGAAGAGGTTGTCGATCTCCTTAGCGAGCAGAGTATTTCGCTTCCCGAAAAGCAGTGGCCGCCAACCTGGAGCGCATTCCTGGTGTTGGGCACTCCGATCGGCGCATACCTGAGCGCTCGCAGCCTCAAGGAGTTCAAATGGGTTGTGCCGGACGCTCAGACGATGGTGAAGGTTTTTCTTGGCGGACTGCTTATGGGCTTCGGCGCGGTGCTTGGCGGCGGATGCAACGTCGGACACAGCCTCACCGGCCTTTCCACGCTTGCGATGTCGAGCGCGGTGGCCACCATCTTCATCATCCTTGGCAACTGGACGATGGTGTACTTCCTGTTCATCAAGCCGATGCAGGATCTGGAATAGTTGTTTGATTCACAGGGCGTTGCCCCTGATTCATGACTACCGGGAGAGGAGGTGAAACAGAAATGAAAAAGTGGATATCATTCATTATCGCACTGGCCATGGTTCTCGGAATGAGCGGAATGGCGCTTGCGGCCGGCATGAAGGCCAGCGGCAAGGTTGTTGCGGTTGACGAGGCGGCAAGCACTATTACCGTTCACGACAAGGGCGGCAAGGATGTTGTGATCTCGGTCAGCGCCGACGACGCCAAGAAGGCGAAGAAAGGCAACAAGGCCACCGTGGACTATCACGAGGCGGGCGGCAAGAACGTTGCCGACAAGGTGACTCTCAAGGCTGCCAAGGCCGCCGAAGGCTGCTAACTTAAACACGCTGATGGCAAATCATACAGCCGGGCGTACAAACGCCCGGCTGTTTTTTTAGTTACACAACAAAGTAAAATACTTCCTGGAGTTCAACGCCTTGAACATATCGATATTCGGGATAGCCAAGAGAAATCTGAAACGCAAGTTCTTTCGCAGCGCCGCAATCGCCCTGAGCGTTGCCGTGGTTGCCGGCACTCTGTTTTCGATCACGACAGTCATGGAGTCGGTAGAGCTCAGTATCAGGCGCGGCACGGCACGGCTTGGAGCCGACATCATGGTGGTTCCCGCCGATTCCGAACAGAAGGCACGCGCCACTCTTCTTGCGGGCGATGTCACAACCTTCTATATGCCCTCGGCGGTAATCGACAGCGTTAAACGCATCAAGGGGGTTGCCTCGGTCTCTCCACAGATATTCATCGCGTCGACCACTTACGATTGCTGCGACATTGCCGATCTGCGCCTCATCGGATTCGATCCCGCGACCGATTTGACCATAACGCCGTGGCTCAAGGAGCGCCTTAACCGTGAGCTTGGCCCGAACGAGATTCTTGCGGGGCGTGAAGTCGCGCGCGACGCCGGACAGAAGATGAAGTTCTACGGCAACAGTTTCATTGTGGCGGGCACGCTCGAATCCACCGGGATGCGTTTTATCGACAACTCCGTCTTCATGCCGATTCAATCGGCCCGGCGCATGATAAGCGAATCCGTCTCCAAATCGAAGAATCCGCTTTCCATCGCCGAGGATCGAATATCCGCAGTGCTTGTTCAGGTTGATCCGGCCTACCTGCCGGCGCAGGTGGCCATTTATATCGAGCGGTCTGTTGCGGACGTGAAGTCGGTTGTTTCCGAAGAGGTTATCTCGTCGGTGCGAAAACAGCTTTTCGTGCTGCTGAAAAGCATCCTTATGGTTAGCGTTGTGCTATGGATAATGGCGCTTTTAATGATCGGCGTAATATTTTCGATGATCGTCAACGAACGCCAGCGCGAGATCGGGCTGTTGCGGGCGATGGGGGCGCGCAGAAGCACGGTGTTCCGGCTGATCATGCTTGAGGCCGCATCGCTTTCGGCATTGGGCGGAGTTATCGGAATTGCGGTGGGCGGCGTTTTGCTGTTCAGCTTCAAGAGTCTTATCCGCGCGGCCATCCATGTTCCGTATCTTTGGCCCGAACCATCGCGCTTTGCGCTGTTGATCTCGGTAAGCCTTGCGCTTGCGTTTCTTACAGGAATAGCCGCGGCGCTGTATCCGGCTGCGCGAAGCTCGCGCATGGAGCCGTTTGAGGCGATTCGCAAAGGGGCTTGACCTCGCCCCGCCCTCCCCTGAAGGCGAGGGTTTATATGGAGCAAGGAGTTTTTATGATAGAGATAAAGGGCATAACCAAAACCTACAGGGCCGGGGGCGAGATATTCAAGGCGGTTGACGGCGTGAGCCTGAGCATCGACAAAGGCGAACTCATGTCGATTGTCGGCCATTCCGGAAGCGGCAAGACCACGCTGTTGAGCCTGATCGGCGGCCTGACGCGGCCCGATTCCGGCACTGTGGTCATCGGCGGAACCGATCTCTGGTCCATAAGCGACAACGAACTTTCGGCATTCCGCAACAAGAAAATTAATTTCGTTTACCAGTTTGCAAGCCTCATTCCCACTCTGACCGCGCTTGAAAACGTGATGCTGCCGACCGCGTTCGGAAAATGGGACGGAAATGTGGCCGCGAAGGCGGAAGAGCTTCTTGGCATGGTCAGGCTTGGCGACAAACTCAACAATTACCCCTCACAGCTTTCCGGCGGCCAGCAGCGGCGCGTGGCAATCGCGCGCGCCTTCATAAACGACCCGGAAATAGTGCTTGCCGACGAGCCGACCGGCGACCTCGACGAGGAGACCGAGGCCGATATTTTTCAGCTTTTCCACCGCTTCAACAGCGAAAAAGGCGTGACGTTCATCATCGTTACGCACAACAAGGAGCTTGCCGCCAATACGCGGCGTCAGGTTCGTATGGTTCACGGAGTGCTAGGCGAGGGCTGATCCGTAATGACCGACAAGGCGATACTTGCAGCCGTGCTCGCGGCCTACGCGTTAAGGCTTTACAGTTCGTTCGGGCAAGGAGGCGTCTTCGGCCCGATATTCGCCATCGCCGCGCTGACACTGCATGGCGGCTACATCCTCTGGCGCGGCGTGTCGCTTGGACGGCTGCCGCTGATGGGCGTGCACGACACAGTGCTTTTCTACGCATTCTGCGCCGCGGCGTTCGCATTAATAGTCGAATGGCGCAGAAAGATAGACGGGCTTGCGCTTCGCGTGCTTCCGATAGTCATATCGCTTGTGCTTGTGGGCATATTCTCGCAGCGTGTCGATTCCCCGCTTCCGCCTGTTCTGAACACCTACTGGTTCGAGCTGCATGTGGCCCTGTCGTTCATAAGCTACGCGCTATTTACCCTGGGCATGGGACTGGGCTTCATCTACCTGAAAACCGGCGACATGAGCGACGAGCGCGTTCAGTATTCGACAATCCTTACCGGGTACAGCCTGTTTTCGCTCTCGATGGTATTCGGCGGAATTTGGGCGCAGTACGCATGGGGGACCTACTGGCTATGGACGCCGAAAGAGCTATGGACAACGATATTGTGGCTCTTTTACAGCCTGTACCTGCACGGACGCCTCGCGCGCGGCTGGTCCGGCCGCCCGGCGGCCTGGATGGGCATAGCCGGGTTCGCGCTCATGATGTTTCTGTATCTGGGCGTGAGCGTGCTTCTGAAAAGCTCGCACACGTTTTCGTGATTGCTTAAATCATGATTGCCCCGCGCCCGCAGTGTTGGCTATAGTTATTCCATGAAAATTAATTCCATGAAAATGCCGCGCCGTTTTGCCGGTAAACCGTCGGTTTCGTTTTTCACCGGCATAATGCCGTTCACGCTTGTAAACCTCCTTGTCTCGCTCGCGGTTTCGTGGCCGATATTCATGGCTGGAAACGGCACGCTCGACGCGTGGAGCCGGGTCGTGGCTTTCGTGCCGTTTGTGTCGCACTATTTCATGCTGAGCCTTCTGCCCGGGCTTGTGATCTGGGGCATGTCGTGCCTTGCCGGAAAAACAGTCGTGATGACGACGGCGGTAATCCTGTCAAGTCTTTTCCACGCTCTGATTATCATCGATACCCGCATATACACGATATTTCATTTTCATATCAACTCACTCGTCTGGAACATCGTCGTTACCGAGGGCGCGTCCGATTCCATCATGCTGGGCAAGGGAACGCTTGCCACTTTCATGGGAATAATGGCCGTGATAACGGCGTTTGTCTGGGCGGTAATCCGGCATACGGTTGGAGACGGTTCACTTTTGCATGATACAGGCCGCTTCCGCCGGACGCTCAGGGCATCGAAAATCCTGTTCGCCGCCGGTGTTCTGCTTCTGATCGCCGACAAGGGCATGTACGCATGGGCCGATCTTCACAACAACACCGATATAACAAAGAACGCAAAGCTCTACCCGCTCTATCAGCCGCTCACGGTGAAGCGCATCGCGTCGAAGGTGTTTGGCATAGATGTTAACCGCGAGGACGGTGTGAGCGTGCAGAAGGGCGGCGGAATGCTGAACTACCCGAAACATCCGCTCCGGTTTGAAAATACCGGCAAGCCGCTGCCGAACATCGTCGTGATAGTGATCGACGGGCTTCGCGCCGACATGATGGACATGGAAATAATGCCCAACGCCGTTGCGCTGGGCGGCGAAAGCCTTGTGTTCGGCAATCATTTCAGCGGCGGAAACGGAACCCGTTTCGGCATCTTCTCGCTATTTTACGGAATACAGGGAACCTACTGGCACAACTTCCTCGGCGCGCGCCGCTCTCCGGCGCTCATGGACACGCTTATCGACAAGGGCTACGAATTCAAGATACTTTCGAGCACGAAGCTGACGTTCCCCGAATTCCGCAAGACGGTTTTCGCGCGCGTGCCGGAGAGCATCGAGGACGAGGTTTCGCCGGAAGACGCCTCGGTGCGCGACCGGATAATCACCGAAAGGTTTGTGAAATTCGCCGCCGAACGCTCAAGCGGGAAACCGTTCTTTTCCTTCATATTCTACGATTCCACGCATCTTCCAATACGTTATCCGCCCGCGTTCGAGAAGTTCCGCCCCACAGCCGAGATAAAGGAACTGAATTTCTTCCGCGATATCGGGCCGGAGCAGATGCCGGTTCATCGTAACCGGTATATGAACGCCGCGCATTACGACGACAGCCTGACAGGCGAAGTTGTTGCCGCATTAAAGAAAAACGGGCTTTTCGACAACACGATAGTTCTTGTTACCGGAGACCACGGCGACGAGTTTTTCGAAAACGGCTATTTCGGCCATACATCATCGTTCGACGACTATCAGGTTCGCACGCCGTTTGTTCTGCATATGCCCGGCGAGAGTCCGGCGGTTGTTACGCGGATGACATCGCACCTCGATTTCGTGCCAACATTGATGGAGGCCATCGGCTGCGTATCGCCGCCGGGCGATTATTCACAGGGGCTTTCGCTGCTCCGCGACAACGACCGCCGGTTTGTGAGCATCTCGAACTGGGACAACGCCGCCGTAGTGGGGCCGGATGTGCGGATCGTGTTTTCGACCGAAACCTACAACATGAGCACGTTCGAGTTCCGGCGCGGCTCCGACTACAGGCTTCTCGACAACACGCCGGAGATTATGAGCCGGCACAGGGCCGAGCTGGTGGATCAGGCAAAGAGAATGTCGGAGTTTTACAGATGAATTCGCAAACGGAGGCAGGGTTATGACATCGTACAATGTCGGAGTGGTGATAGAGAAGGACGATTACGGCTATTACGCATTCTGTCCGGAGCTTGAGGGATGCCAGACGCAGGGAGACACCTTCGAGGAGGTTATCGCCAACATCAGGGAAGCCGTTGACTTGTACGTGGATACCATGCCGGAAGATGAGATGCGGGAGCGATTGAGCAGGGAAATTCTAACAACCACGCTGGAGGTTGCGGTTGCCTAAGCTTCCCCGCCGCCCGCTTTCAGTCTTCGTGCTTGCGTACAACTCCGCCGACAAGATCAGGCAGTGCCTCGAAAGCGTTTCATGGGCGGATGAAATCGTCGTGGTGGATTCCTTCAGCGCCGACAGCACCGAGGCCATTGCCCGTGAGTTCACCGACAAGGTTATTCAGCATGAATTCAAAGGCTTCGGCGAACTTAGAAACTTCGCGCTCTCGCGCCTGTCGCACGAATGGGTGCTGAGCGTGGATTCCGACGAGGTTGTCACTCCGGAATTCCGGGCCGAAATAGAGGGAATGCTTGAGCGCGGGCCGGATGCCGACGCCTATTTCGTGCCGCGCATCAACTATTTTCTGCGGAAATACAAAATCCTGCACGGCGGCTGGTATCCTGATTACCGCCAGCCGCAGTTTTTCAACCGGAATAAATTCCGCTACCGCGAAGACCAGCTTGTGCATGAGGGCTTTGTCTGCGACGGACGCGTGGGCTATATGAAGGAGCATGTAATTCAGTACCCGTTTCTTACGCTGCGGGAATTTCTGGAGAAGATGGACAGATACTCGAACCTGATGGCGCGGCAGAGAATTGAAAGCGGCAAGCGGTTCAGCGCTGTTAAGCTGATATTCAGCCCGCCGGTGTTTTTCGTCAAGATGTACATCTTCCGGCGGGGCTTCATGGACGGACTTCCGGGGCTGGTGCTGGCGCTTCTTTACGCCAACTATACGCTGCTCAAATACGTGAAACTGTGGAATTTGGAGCGGAACGGGGACGCTGTCTAATCGTTGCGCCGGTATTTGTCCAAAGTGAAAAAATTCGTACTGATATTCCCGAAACTTGAAGATATGCATCTGCGCAAGGATGTTGGGCAAGTGCCGTATCAGATGATGAAGCACTTCGGCTTTGACAGTTCAATTGTTACATTCGGCGGCGCCGGTGGTTATCCTTCGCTTGATCGCGAGCTTCCGGGGCTTTCTGTAATATCCGGCGGTTGGGGAGTTTATTCGTTTCTTGCCGGAAACGCCATGCGGATTGACGTCCTGATGCTGTTTCATATATGCACACGAACAATCTGCAGGGGTCTTGTCTACAAATTGTTGAATCCGGGCGGTTGCCTTTACGTCAAGGCCGACCTTACCGGCGTCGAAAACCATTATCCGGAATGGGGAACCCGGAATTGGATCACCCAAGCCAAACGCCGGCTGCTTTACAATTGGTTCATTCGCAATGTCGATATTGTCTCTTTTGAGTGCCGGGGTGCGTTCCGCCAGATTAATAACGTTCCTGACAAGATCAAACTGCACGTCCCCAACGGATTCGATCCGGAACTTGCCGCACGGCTTGGCATTGCGCCGAATACCTTCGATGAGAAAGAGAACCTTATTCTTGTTGTAGCTCGACATGGCGACCCGCGTAAAAACAGCGAGCTTATACTGGACGTGCTTGACAGAGCCGGAGACATTGGCGACTGGCGCGTCATGTTCATCGGCACGATGACTCCTGAATTTACCGAACGCAAGGATGCCTTTCTTGCCCGAAATCAGCATTTTCGCGAAAAGGTTGTTTTTGCCGGTAACATCAATGACAGGAAGGCGCTTTTCGATTACTATAACCGGGCAAAAATCCTTTGCCTGTCGTCGCGGAGCGAAAGCTGGGGAATGGTATGTGTGGAGGCGCTTGCGTTTGGAACAGTGCCGGTTATGTCCCGTGAGCTTGCAAGCGCACCCGATATTACCGGTGACGGCGTTGCCGGGCTTACAGCGGAAAGCGACAATCCGGACGACTGGATGCAAGTGCTGATTGACGCCATGAGTGATCAGGAGAGGTTAAGGCAACTATCGAGGAATGCGCTTTCTCATTTCCGGCGCAACTTCATATGGAAGGATATTCTTCAAAATTTGTCCGGTGCTATTCATGACAATGCCGATACCTGAAGCCGGAAACACAGTGGATGTGGCTTTTGTCATCATAAACTACAACACGCTGGATTTACTGCGTGATATAACGCGCTTTCTTGTCGAAACGCCGCTTCCGTTTAGCCGTTCGGTGATTGTTGTGGATAACGCATCAATGGATGGCTCGGCGGAATATCTCCGGGAGAATCGGGACGTTACCGCGATTCTTATGGACAAAAATCTTGGATACGGCCCGGCGGCGAATCTTGGCGTCAACGCCTCTAGCAGCCGCTATGTTTGCGTACTGAACACCGACCTGATCCTGAATGTCGATGCGCTTGCTGCAAGCATACGCTGTCTGGACGAAAATCCCGATGCGGGCGTTTGTTGCCCGACAATCCGGTGGCCCGACGGAAGGATGCAGGGATTCATATTTAAATTCAGCCTGTTACATTATTATTTCGCACTTCCGGCCAGAGTGTATGCGAAATGGATCAAATTGCGCACCGCATACGCCAGCGCGCAGTTCCCTGTTGACGGAATTGCCGGAGCGTTTGTATTCCTGCGCCGCTCACTGATTGACGGCAAGCTTTTCGACGACGACTTCTTTTTTTATTTCGAGGATACCGATCTTGCGCACAGATGGCATGACAGGGGCATTCCATGCGTGGTGCTGCCGGATCAGGGCATCATACATATTGGCGGGCAGTCCGGCACACGTGACAACATTCAGTTTAACCGCAGCAAATATCTTTACCTGACAAAGCATTACGGAGCGCGCCATGCCCGCAATATTTATTTGCTGGACAGATGGAAGATCAGGCGGAAAGTGATTGAATACCGCTTCCTTGGTCTGTTCTCCAAGCAAGAGCGAATACGGCAGAAGCTACTATCATATAGCAGGGCCAATGAGCGCATGGGAGAGCTTGAACGTAACTTCCGGTAGCGGTCACAAGGAACGGAAAAGATTTTGCAGCTTCGCCTTTATGCCGCGCCTCAACCGCCTGAACCGCGACTGATCGGCGAAATGCGTTCCGAAACGCGTGTGACCGTTTTCGTTAACCGTTCCCTGAAGAATGGCCGGCACGGAGTTGTTCCGGTGCAGAACGTACGGAAGCGACAACTGATCCTGAAAGCTCCACTTTATATTTTCAAGCCACCATTCATCGAACACGGCGTTTGCCGTTTTCGAGTTGCGCCTTGCGAAAATAGTACAGGCGTATAGTCCGTTGCCTGACGGATAGGCATCCTGCCGGTAAGCGGCTATCTGCTCCGTAATAGGTTCGTCGGCGTAACGTTTCCTGATGTACGGATTGGAAAAGTCGGTGGAAACCGCTGCCTCATTGTAGATGCATGATCTCTCGTGATGCCGGAAAAAGGCCGTGTCGGCATCTCCCAACGAATCGATAATCCATCCTGAGAACGAGCCGGAATACACCTCCACAGAAGCGTCGATCCAGATGTAATAATCATATCCCTTCAATTCGGCTATGCGGTGCTGCTGGAGCTTGAAATACTTCGCCTTAAGCCGCGGATTTAGATCGTACCTCGGATAAGGAGGCGCGATGATCTGCCAGGCTGAAGAGGCTTCGGCAAACTGTTTTTGCGATGCCATCCGCTGCCCGGCTCCATCGGTAAAGAAAAAACAATCGGTTCGCACGTCCTGTGGCGCAATCCGCTGAATGTTGTCGAACCCGCCGAAATTGGCTGTAATTAAAGCAACCCTATTTTGCATGCGCATTATATCCCATTCCTGCCGGCGTACCGGCCGTCCGCCATTATCCGGTTATTTCCAAAGCCAGTAATATACACTCATCGCCGGAGGCGGAATCAATCAGATGTCGTATCCGAAGCCCGAACCTGAAGCGCCATCGCCATAATATCGGGCATGGCATCGGAACTGTTTCCCGCTAACGCCACGCGGCGGAGGCCCAGGCTGTCTAGTGCCATGCGCTCCGCGCCGCTACGGCTTCCCGCCACGAGTATATGGGGGCAGCAAGACGGAAGAATAGCATTTATGCGGGTTTGCGTGTCAATTGGCCGTGTTGGCGGCCAAGCCGGATCGGGATAATACGGCGGCAGCCACCCCCCTGAGGCCCACAAAGCTCACCTCCATATCGCCGTATGATCGGACGAATTCCCGGTCAACGTCGGCGGCAGCCACGACGGACTTTCCCTCCGGATAGTGTTTTCTGAATATTTTCAGGTTCTTCGGGTCGAATTCATCGGCCCGCCACTTGCACTCGACAGCTACCGGCGGATTTCCGCGCGGGGCGAGCACGAAATCGATTTCATGGCCGCGCTTGTCGCGCCAGTAAAAAACGTCACGCGATTGCAGGCGGGCATGCAGTTCGTTCAGAACAACGTGCTCCCACATAAGCCCCATGTCTTCGGCCCGCAACTGGTACCGGCCGCCGAAATAGCAGGCGAAACCGGTATCGAAGCCGTATACGCGAGGCGCTGAAACCACCTCCGCATGCCTTCTTCCGGCGAAAGGCCGCACAATATGAACAGCGAAGGTTGCCTCCAGAACGGTCAGATAGTTGGCTATCGTCGTTCTGCTGACCTCGCACGGCGCGGCGAATCGCGACGCCTCGAATATGCCGCCGCTCTGTGCGAGCAGCAGTTCCAGAAATCGCTGGAAGGAATGCCGCCGCTCCAGCCGGAACAGCTCCTGAATATCGCGCGCCCAGTAACCGTCGAGCCATTCCTGGAAATCGCGCTCAGGGAAGGAATCGGACAGAAAAAACTGGGGCAGACCGCCATGCAGGAATCGACGCCGCATATCCTCCGTTCCGAAATCGGTCAGATCCTCCGACATGATCGGCGTAAGCCAGAGTTCGTGTTTTCTGCCCGCAAGCGTATCCCGGAACTTCGCCGACGCCCCAAGCGTGGATGAGCCTGTAGCAACGACACTCGTATCGGGGAAATGATCGGCGGCAATCTTTAACAATTCCGACGGGTTGGCCAGCCGGTGTATCTCGTCGATAATGACCAGCCTGCCCTTCATGTCGCGAAGAAACCCCTCCGGATCGTCCATCCGCCGCCTCTGACGCGGCAGTTCGCAATCGAAATATTCGGCATCCGTCAGACTTCGGCAAAGCCAGGTCTTCCCGGCCCGCCGCACACCGGAAAGCCATAGAACCGTGCGCTTTTCAAGTAACTCGCCTAAACGCCGTTGCCAATAACTCCGCGTCTGCATGCAAACAGTCTTGCATAAAACGTCACTATTTGCAAGACTGGCTGCATATAGCTACATCACAAATGACGAAGCGAGGAAAACATGTTCTATATTTTTCTAACTTAACTTGAGCAAAACATCCGTTTCCTTTAAAATATGCCCTATCTTAATCGAGCCTTTCGGCTCACTCTTCCGGAGGTGATTCATATGAGCAAACATGTAATCCGCAAAATTAATAAGTTATCGGCTGTTTTCGCAATCATATCCATGATCATGATCGGCGGTGGATGCGCCACGAAGAAGACTGTGGTCAAGGCCGATGAGCAGCCTGTGAAGGAGGCTGTTTCGGCGGAAGCGAAGGCGGACAAACCGGCTGCGGCAAAAGGCGTGGAGGTTGTCGAGCCGATCAAGGCCGGAGACAAGTCGCAGCCCGTGGTTGTTCAGGGAATGCAGGGAGACAGGATCACGATTTCGGGACAGAGCCCGGACGCGAAGGCCGAGACCAGGCCTCTTGCAACGCCCGGCACAACCACTGTCACGGAAAAAATAGCAGAGCCATCCGAAACCATGGTTGCCGCCGCTGCCGCGCCGTCTTCAGCTTCAACTCCAACCGCGTCGCAGACACAAAAGCCTTCGCAGGCAGAGCCTTCGGCGGCAGAGCCTTCGGCGGTTAAACCCAAATCTGCTGCGGCTGTTGCCGATTCTGTCCGCAAGACTGCCGCCAGAACCTCCCACGCCGGTTTTTCCGATATTTATTTCGATTACGACAAATACGACATCAGGCAAGACGAAAGGCACGTTTTTGGAACGATTGCGGACTGGCTTATAAGCAATCCAAAGACGCGCCTGACCATAGAAGGGCATTGCGATGAGCGCGGAACAAACGAATACAATCTGGCTCTTGGCGAGCGCAGGGCATCATCGGCAAGGAAATATCTGACCGCAATGGGAATCGATAAAAACAGAACATCCACGGTTTCATACGGGGAGGAACGTCCTGCTGACCCCGGACATAACGAGGAAGCCTGGGCCAAAAACCGCCGCGCCCACTTCATTATAGAAGATTGATGCCTGATCACCCGATGACCGCCTGCCCTGCCATTAAGAATTTGATCCGTTTGACGGTTGTCGCACTTGCCATGTCAGCCGCCGGTTGTGCCACATCAACCGACGTGCGTGCGATTCAGACCGATCTGAACGAGGCAAGGCGTGTGGCCTTTGAAAGCAGAAATACGCTTAGCGAAATATCCGGCAAACTCGACCTGCTCGAAAAACGTGTCGCTGCCGTGGAAAAACCGGCGGAGTCGGCCTCGAACAAGGAGATCTTGACCACAGTCAGGCAGAATCAGGGCGAACTGGCGCTCCGCATGGAAGAGATCGGTCGTGACACACGCGCAATGCAGGGGCGGATTGAGGAGATACAGTACGCGTCGGAGAGGGGCCTCAAGGATATGAACGACCAGAAGGAGCTTTTGGTTATTCGCTTGAGCGCCCTGGAGGAGCGTTTCCGTCTTCTGCCGGCTCAAGCGTCTGCCGCGCAGGAGACTGCTTCGGTCAAACCCGCATCCGCCGGCGAAACGGGAGCGCCGAATACGGCCGCCCAACCGGCTATTCCCGTGCTTGTTACGCCGCCTGCCGCCGAATCATCGGCGGTTGCTGGGGCGGAGGCAAAACCCCAGATCGAGGAAGCGCCGCAGATTGTTTACGAACGGGGACAGGCATATTACAAATCGCGGGACTTCGTCAAGTCGCGCGACACGTTCCGTCTCTATATCGAGAGGTTCCCGAACGAGCGGTATGCCGGCAACGCGCAGTTCTGGATAGGTGAAACGTTCTATTCAGAGGGCGACTACGAAAACGCGATTCTGGCCTACGAGGATGTGCTGCGCAAGTACAAGCAGAGCGAGAAGACCGCCGCTGCCATGCTCAAGCAGGGGTTCGCGTTTGCGGCCATCGGCGACGAAAAGACGGCCCGCATACTTCTGGACAGAGTTGAAAAGAAATTTCCCGGCTCCCCGGAAGCCGACATTGCGGTGTCGAAGCTGAAAACATTGAAGTGACATCACCATGAGCGGCGAGCTTTCACACGTCGATTCGCGCGGCCATTGCCGCATGGTTGATGTTGGCGGAAAGCCGGTTACCCTGCGCGAGGCATCTGCCGAGGCAAGCATAACCATGAAGCCGGAAACCCTGCGGCTGATAATGGAGCATGGCGTGCCCAAGGGCGATGTGCTTGCAGTGGCGCGAGTGGCCGGGATCATGGCCGCCAAGAATACGCCGTCGCTCATTCCGTTGTGCCACACGCTTAACCTTGGCTCGGTAGAGATCGATTTCGGGTTCGAGGAAGCCCCGGCTGCCGTGAAAATAAACGCTGTCGCGCGGCTTGAAGGCAAAACCGGAGCAGAGATGGAGGCGTTGACAGCCGTATCGGTTGCCGCGCTCACAATTTACGACATGTGCAAGGCGGTTGACCGGGAGATGACTATTGGCGGCATTCGACTGATGAACAAAAAGGGCGGGAAAAGCGGGGAATTCACGCGAAAGCCGGAGTGACGCATCGTTGCCCGGCTTTCAACTTGATACTGCTCAGGAAATAAGATCCATATTTACCTTGTATTCGCCCTTTTTCTGAAGCATAAGCTTATAGCCGTCCACAAAAGCCTTTAGCGCGGTCTGCTGCTTGAGCAAAAGCGAATTGTCCTTGTCGGAGCCGGTGGCAGAAGCGCCGTAGGTTTCGAGAATCAGCCTGCGAATGCGTTCCGTGGCCAGCTCGTCGCGCTTGCTCTGCTCGTACTGAGAAGGTGATATGCGGTTCAACTGAAGCGTGCGAAGATAGATATTCCTGTCGAAATATCCATCGCGCATGAATGTGGCATCGCTCATTATCGCATCCTGAAGCTGGCGGTCGGTCACCTTGATACCGTTTTCCTCTGCCGCGATCAGCAATATCTTCTGTTGAACCAGCTCTTCTAGCACCTTGTTCTTCAGATCGAGCGCTTTCAGCATCTCCTCGGTGAACTGCTCCTTGAGTACGCTTCTGTAATAATTCGCCATCTGTTCGTAAACGCGCCAGTAGTGCTGCGATTCAAGCTTGTACGGCCCTATCTCGGCCAGAATCTGCGACGTGGGCGCATCCTGTTTCGTTCCAATGCCCCAGAAGATGAACGACACGATTATCATCGCAAAGGGAAGGATGAACCATTTGACATTTTTCTGCATAAATTGAAGTAGCATGGCTTCGAAGTATACTCAACGAATATTGAAAAGGCAAGCGATTTTCCCCCATTGTTTGCGCGCCGTTTCGTTTTGGGGTATCCTTCCAGTTATACAAGCCGCAAGGAGACGTTGCAATGATCGACGACAAGATAAAATGCTGCGACCTGCTGGAGAGTTTCATACGCCGCTATCGAAAAAACCTTTCGATGGAGATTGTTCCGCTTGGCGAGGGATATGTTTTCGTCATTCGCGGCATGATTCACCTGGACATGAATCCGTCGGTCATCGGCTCTTCGTCGTGCGAGGGAGGCTGCATCTCGTGCGGGCCGCCCAAGCCTTCCAAGCCAAAGGAAACATGGCGGGCCGAGCCGTTCGAGACGGTCTGGCGGGTCTGCCCGTTCTGCGGCGGCAATTTCGTGCGCGGGTAGATCTCCGCTGGAAAAGCCCTGCTTCCGGCTCAGGCCGAGGGGGTGGGGTTATTGAACGTTTGAAATGGAATTCGCCACCCGCTCAAGCAGTTTCATTACCGCTTCGATCCCCTTGTAAAACTGCGCTATCTCGAACTTCTCGTTCGGCGAGTGAAGCGCGTCGTCCGGCATCCCGAAGCCGAGGAAAACAACGTCCATGCCAAGCTCCACGTTGAATATCGTGGCGATCGGTATCGACGCGCCCGACCGGATAAGCACGGGCCGCGCGCCGAACACCTCCTCCATCACGTCGCGCGCCGCGGAGATGTGAGCGCTTTCAGGATTCAGCAGAACGCCGCTTGCCGCGTGAAGTTTCCGGCATTCGACAGTAACCTGCGGCGGCGCAACCGCGTGAACATGCTCGCAGAACATGCTTGCAATGTTGTCCGGATTTTGATGCGGCACGATTCTCATGCTCACTTTGGCCGAAGCGCGGCGCGGAAGCACGGTTTTCGCTCCCTCGCCCTGGAATCCGCATGTCATTCCGTTTATGTCGAGCGTGGGGCGCGATGTGACGCGCTCATACGTTGAATACCCCTTCTCGCCCCAGCAGGTTTTCGAGCCGGCCTGATCGACGAATTCTCTCTCATCAAACGGCACCTCGGCGGCAAGCCTCCGGTCTGTTTCGGTTATCGCCTCCACATCGTCGTAGAAGCCGGGGATGAGCACCCGCCCGGTTTCCAGATCGATCAGGCTGTCCAGGATTTTGGCAAGGGCGCTTCCGGGATTCATCACGCCGCCGCCGTAAACGCCCGAATGCAGATCGCGTCCGGGGCCGGTCACCTCTATCTCCATGTAAACAATGCCGCGAAGCCCGTAGTCGATTGACGGAGTGTCGCGCTTCAAAAACGCCGTGTCGGATATGACAGCGAAGTCGGCGGCAAGCTTTTCGCGGTTCTCAGCCGCCCATTTCTCTATCGACGCGCCGCCAGCCTCCTCCTCGCCTTCCGCGATAATCCTTATATTCACCGGCCAGTTATCGCCCCACCTGGCCGACAGCTCGCGAAGGGCGAACAGATGTGTGCAGAGCTGGCCTTTGTCGTCGGACGAGCCGCGCGCGTAAACGGCTCCGTCGCGTATCTCCGGCGAAAACGGCGGCGATTTCCATTCATCCGGAGGATCCACAGGCTGGACATCGTAATGCCCGTATAAAAGCACGGTCGGATTCGCCGGATCGTCAACACGCTCCGCAAACACCAGCGGATGGCCGCCGTCAACCACATGCGTCTCCACCAGATCGATACCGGCCTTGCGTATGGCTGCCTCCACCCAACCGGCGGCGCGGATCATGTCACCGCCATGTTCTGGCAGCGTGGATACGGATGGAATACGCAGAAATTCGAGCAGCTCGTCAAGATAATCCGGGTATTCGTTCATGAGCAAGATCTCCTCCAGCGGCTTGTAAAGTCAGGCATATTAGCAGGCTTCGGCTCCGGTTCGCCACACTAATCCGCCACGCTGATCCGCATCCGGCGATATTCAAGTTTCGGCGGATTCCAGCCGATTAATCCATGAGAAGGGTCAGCACCCTAAAGCTAGGCCATCAGGAGCGCACATGAGAATCAAAAACTTCATCAACTGGTCCATCTTCTCTAAGATAATGGCTGTTCTGGTTATAAGCGTATCGCTTTTAGTAATGGTAGTTCTGTTTTATATCCTGCCACTGGTGCAGGACAACCTGATGCGGCAGAAGCAGGAGAAGGTTCGCAATCTCGTGGACGTGGCCTATTCGGTAGCGGCGGCTTACGATTCCAGATCGAAAGCCGGTGAATTGTCGCAAGACGACGCCAAAAAGCTTGCGGCGCGCGAGCTTCAGGAGATTCGCTACAACGACAGGGACTATTTCTGGATCAACGATCTCGGCCCAACGATGATAATGCATCCGATCAAGCCGGAGCTGAACGGCAAGGACATGTCCGCCTTCAAGGATCCGGACGGGAAAAAGCTATTCATGGAGTTCGTGCGGGCATGCAGGGACAAGGGCGAGGGATTCGTCGATTACCAGTGGCCCAAGCCGGGGCATGACAAGCCTGTCGGCAAGGTTTCCTTTGTGAAACTCTACAAGCCATGGGGCTGGGTGATCGGAAGCGGCGTATACACCGACGACGTGGCCGACGAGATGGCCGGACTTCGCATCCGCATTCTTACCGTGCTTGGAATAGGCGTCGGCGCGTTCATATTCGCCGCGTCGCTGCTTGCCCGGATGCTTAGCAGACGCATTCAGCATATCGCTGTGACGGCGGAGGCAATCGGAAACGGTGACCTGTCATACAATGTGGCTGCGGACGGCGAGGATGAACTTGGCCGCGTGGCGGCGGGGATGACCGGCATGACCGGAAACATTCGCGACGTCGTGCAGGGCATCACCGCCATGGCCGACACGCTTGCCGGCCATTCCGATGAGGTGTCGTTGAAAACATCGCAGATAACCACGGCCATCGACGAGCAGGCGCAGAGGATAGAACAGTCGGCAACCGCCAGCACCGAAATATCCCAAACGATCATGGATGTGGCGAAAAACGCGTCGGACGCTTCGACTGCGGCGCATGAATCCGTCAAGATCGCAAACGAGGGCAAGAGCATAGTGGAAAGCACGGCGGCGGGCATTATGAAGATCGCGCAGAGCGTTGACAACACCGCGCGTCAGATCGGCGAGCTTGGAGACAGCAGCCGCAGAATCGGCGAGATCGTAAACGTCATCAACGACATTGCCGACCAGACCAACCTGCTTGCGCTCAATGCAGCCATCGAGGCGGCGCGCGCCGGAGAGCAGGGGCGCGGGTTCGCCGTGGTGGCCGACGAGGTGCGCAAACTGGCCGAGCGCACTGCCAAGGCAACCGATGAGATTTCCGGCATGATAACCAAGATTCAGCACGACACCGAAGCCTCGGTCAAGAGCATGGAGCAGGGCCGGGCGCAGGCGGAAGACGGCGTACAGTATGCCGATCAGGCGCGGCTGGTGCTTGACAAGATAGTGCGGGCGTCCGACAGATGCCTTGGCATGGTGCAGGCCATCGCAGCGGCTACGGAGGAGCAGTCAACGGCGGTCGAGGAGGTTTCCGGCAGTCTCGAAAAGATTGCGGATGTTTCCAGGACTTCCCATGATGCCGTGGCCCGCATAGGCGATGCCATGCATGAACTGGCGCGGCTTTCGTCGGAGCTGAGGGCGCGCGTCGCATGGTTCAGGATGGATGAGACAAAACGGCAACGCACTGTTGCGAATGCGGTTCCGGCTTCGCGGGGCGGGCATCGCACAAGCGCCGGAAGGTAGTGCATAATAGGGGGCATGGAGGGTGTTCGCCGAACCGTACTGTTTCTGACCGTCGCAGCCTGCGGTCTTGTTGTCTGGCTCATAGCCTCGGCTGACCTTCATGGTCGGCCGGAGCTTCTGTGGGAACTCTCCACCGGAGAGGAGGGCACGGACGGAAGAACCGCGCTGTCGCTTGTTTTCCTTGGCGGAGCCGGGCTGGTACTCGGCGCGATTGTCCTTGTATTTCTTCTCAAGTTCATCTGGAACATCGCGTATTCGGTTGTTTCGCAGGGCGTTTCGGAAGAATGGCGCGGCACTGTCATGTGGATCGTTCTTCTGGTGTTTCTTCTCCCCTGCGCCCTTCTTCGCAGCGAGATAAAGATGAAGGCTCTTTCGGTGAAGATGCAGATTGCCGGTTTGATGGACGCCGCAAGAGGATACGATCCTAAGGTGCGGATCAAGGGTGCGCAGATGGACGAATCGCTTGCCAGCGATGTGGGCGCATCAGCCGGATTCACCGACAAGGAATCGAGGGCGGAAGCCGAGCGGGTTCTGCGCGAGGCAACAGCCGGCGCGAAGGTGGAGAAGGTCGATCCCGGCAAGATTTCCCTTACGGAAATATTCAGCGGCCTTAAGGAGTTTGCCGGCAAGGATACGGGCAATAAGGCCGAAAACGGCGAAACCGGCAGAGAAAAAAACAAATAAACGGATAACGGAGAAAACCTTGACAGACAGACCCGCCCGAAAACAAAGACCAAGCTGGGACGAATACTTTCTGTTTCATGTGCTGCCTGCCGTTGCGCTTCGCTCTACCTGCCTGCGAAGGCATGTTGGCGCAATCGTGACTGTTGGAAACCGCATCGTGGCAACCGGATACAACGGCGCGCCAAGCGGTGTTCGAAGCTGCGACGAGCTTGGTTACTGCAACAAAGATAGAAAGGGGCTGGCTTCAGGCACCGGCCACGATCTTTGCCTGGCCTCGCATTCGGAGCAGAACTGCATCAATTCGGCGGCCAGAAGCGGCGTGAGCATAGAGGGCGGCACTATTTATGTGAACGTCCGCCCGTGCGTGCATTGCGCCAAGAGCATCATCAACGCGGGCATAAGAAGAATCGTTTACCAGAAAGACTATCCCGACGAGCTTGGAATGCGGCTGCTTGCCGAGGCCGGGATTCAGTTGGTGCAGATGAACCCGGAAAATTCGCCCGGAAAATCGTAGGGTCGGTTTGAACGGGCGGGTTTGAACCCGCCCATACAATTACAAATTCAGTCCCTGTGCAATATCCCTGTCGAAATCGATTTTGCCGAAGTAGTCGGCAATAGCCATTCGATACCGCCCAACCGCCGCGAACGCTGATTTGGCCAGAGTGAAACGCTTGCGAGCCGTCACCGCGCCTCCGTTTGCGCTGATATCCATAAGGAAATCCGCGTACTGGCCGGGCGAACTGAGCACCGCCACGCTGTGCCAGTTCTTGGCTCCCGCCATTGTCATGGCCGGACCGCCGATGTCGATGTTCACTCGCGCGGTCTCGGCGGTTGTCTCCGCTTTCGTCACGACATCGGTGAACGGATACAGGTTTGCCACCAGAACGTCGAAATATACGCCTTTCTCTCCGCCCATTCCGGCAAGCGTCCGCTCAAGATAATCCATGTGCGCGGGATTGCCGCGCTCGGCCAGCAGTCCGGCGTGAATCTTCGGATGCAGGGTTTTCACCAATCCGCCTTCCATCTCAGGCGCGCCCGTGAACACCTCAACCGGCATATAGTTCGCCGCAGCCTTGTCGCCGAGGATTTCGGCTATCTTCTTGCCGGTTCCGCCGGTTGAATAGAAAATCACCTTCGGATTTACCTCTATCAGCCCGTTGACGAGGCCGTCAAGCCCGGTTTTGTCGAATACGCTCACAAGCACATGCCTGGGTATTACCCTGTCTATCACCTTGTATCTGTTTTCCCGAATGCTCACACCGATTCTCCTTTACGCCCGGAATGTTTGCGAAACGCCATCCGGCACAGATATATTACACGATTAAACGGCATTGCGAGGCGATGAAAATCATGAGCGAACTGAAGAAAATAGTTGGATATACCGCCGCCGAAATGGCACGGGACGGACAGAGGCTTGGATTGGGAACCGGCTCGACCGTATATTTTTTCCTTGAACGGCTTGCCGAACGGATCAAGACCGAAAGCATGAAGGTTGCCGGAATTCCCACATCGGTTCAGACGGAGGAACATGCCCGCCGCATGGGCATTCCGCTTCTCACGTTTGACGACACGCAGGCGCTCGACCTTTACGTGGATGGGGCCGACGAGATCACCGCCGGATTCGATATGATCAAGGGCGGAGGCGGCGCTCTGCTGCGCGAAAAGATGGTTGCGTCGGCCTCGGCCCGCCGCGTGATTATCGTTGACCGGTCGAAGGTGGTGGAGCGCCTCGGCACAACCTTCGCACTTCCGGTGGAGGTTATTCCGTTTGGCTGGCGGCTCTGCGGCCTTCGCCTTGAACAGCTTGGATGCGGGCCGGCGCTTCGCATGAGCGGAGAAACGGCGTACGTCACCAACAACGGCAACTACATCCTCGACTGCCGGTTTCCGGACGGAATTGCCGACCCGGCGGCGATGGAGAGAGAAATAAACGCCATTCCGGGCGTAATCTGCTGCGGCCTGTTCATCGGCCTGGCGGATGAGGTTCTGGTTGGAAGCGCGGAAGGCGTGAAACGGCTGACGAAACCGGGCTGATGCCATGAGGCTTGACAGGCCTGAAACACTTATTCCAGCTCACGGCGGATACAGGAAGCTGAAGAAAGGCTTTCAACTGGCGCAGGCCGAAGCCTTTGAGCGCGAGGGCGGCTTCACCGGGCGGCTGTACCGCGTCAGAAGCGCAAGGCGGGGAAATTCATGACGCTCCTCCTTCAGGCAACAGGCCTTCGCATTTCCTATGGAGCCATAGAGGCTGTTCGCGGCATAGACTTTGCGATCGAGCGAGGCGAGCTTGTTTGCCTGATAGGCGCCAACGGCGCCGGTAAAACCTCCACGCTCAAGGCGCTTGCCGGAATCATCAAGCCATCCGGCGGTGAAATCCGGTACGACAACGAGATCGTAACCGGCATCCGGCCGCACGAGCTTGTGAAGCGCGGCATTTCGCTTGTTCCGGAAGGCCGGGGCATATTCGGGCGGCTCACGGTTGAGGAAAACCTCGACATGGGCGCGTACTTGAGACAAGACAAACAGGCTGTCGCCGCCGATCTGAACCGCGTATTCACGCTTTTTCCGCGTCTTGACGAGCGAAGAGGCCAGACAGCCGGAACGCTTTCGGGCGGCGAACAGCAGATGCTGGCTATCGGGCGGGCCATGATGAGCAGGCCAACGCTTCTATTACTGGACGAGCCGAGCATGGGCCTGGCCCCAATAATGGTCAGGAAAATACTTGAAACCATCCGGATCATCTCGGAGGAGGGCGTGACAATTCTGCTTGTTGAGCAGAACGCGCGGGCGGCGCTCGAAATAAGCTCGCGCGGCTACGTGATGGAGAGCGGAACAATCGCGCTTTCCGGGCCATCGCGCGAACTGGCCGGCGATCCGCGTGTGCGCCACGCCTATCTGGGCGCGTAGCGGAAATATTTTCCGCCGCTGACAGCCTTTTCCCTCAGGCGGCCGGCTCAAGTCAGGTCAACCCGCGATTCCTCCCATGGCACCGCCCTTGCTTTATCGTGGCGGATCGATCGGGAGGAGCGCATGTACAAGGGAATATACACAAGTCTTTCGGGCACGATGATGCGGGACGCGTATGTGGACGTCATCGCCCAGAACCTTGCCAATATAAGCACCACCGGATACAAGCGAGACACGCTTTCATTCAGGAGCTATCTGCTTGGCGAAGGTCTGCCGTCAAGCCCGGATGGTCTGTATCCGGAATCGAAAACATTCGCCGTAATGGGCGGGGCTGGAGCCGATTTCAGCGAAGGTGAAATCTTCAGCACCGGCAATCCTCTCGATCTGGCCATATCGGGGCCGGGCTTTTTCGAGCTGGAAACCCCTGCCGGACTCAGATATTCCAGAAACGGCGCGTTCAGGATGAACTCCGGCGGGGAAGTCATCACGCCGGAGGGATTCAAGCTCATGACCAATAAGGGGCCGCTCAGGATTGCCGCGCATGACACTCTCGTTCTCGACCGCTCCGGCAGGGTTATCGTAAACGGCGCGGAGGCGGGAAGGCTTCGGGTTGTCGGCCTCGAAAACGCGGCAAAGGCGGGCGGCGGGCTGTTCACCGGCAAACCCGTGGAGTTCAAGGCCGACCTCATGCAGGGAGCGCTTGAGCAGTCGAACGTGAAGCCGTTCCGAGAAATGGTTACTCTGATCGACGCGTTTCGGGCCTACGAGACCAACCAGAAGATGATAACGTCGTTCGACACGGTATCTCAGCGTGCCGTCAACGACATAGCGCGCGTTTAGCATGAACGAGATGAAGGAGAACCTGTCATGATCAGATCGTTGTTTACCGCGGCCACCGGAATGCAGGCCCAGCAGATCAGCATCGACGTCATATCGAACAATCTGGCAAACGCCAACACAAACGGCTTCAAGCGAAGCAGGGCCGACTTTCAGGATCTGCTCTACCAGACCATGCGCATGGCCGGGGCCGCCAACTCCGGCGGCGGAGAGGTTCCCACAGGGCTTCAGGTGGGGCTTGGCGTGAAACCGGCGGCGGTAAACAAGGTGTTTTCGCAGGGCGAGTTCATCAAAACCGAAAATTCGCTCGATCTGGTAATCGAGGGAACCGGATTTTTCCAGCTAACCAAACCGGACGGAACCATCGGATACACGCGCGGAGGCGCGTTCAAAATGAGCAGCGAGGGAACAATCGTCAGTTCAGACGGCTATCCTATGGAACCCGCCATAACAATTCCGGCGGATTCCACAAGCGTCAGCGTTTCGAATGACGGCGTTATTTCGGTTCTTCAACCCGGCAGCACAACTCCGAATCAGGTCGGGCAGATTCAGCTTGCCCGGTTTTCGAACCCAAGCGGTCTGGAGTCGCTCGGCAGCAACATGTACTCTCCCACCGCCGCATCAGGCGAAGCCACCGTTGGCAATCCGAACGCCGACGGAATTGGCGCGATCAATCAGGGATATGTCGAATCGTCGAACGTGAACGTGGTGGAAGAACTCGTGAACCTGATAGTGAGTCAGCGCGCGTACGAACTGAGCTCCAAGGTTGTGCAGGCCACGGACGACATGCTTCAGCTTGCAAATAACCTGAGGAGATAGCGCGGTGAGAGCTTTATCTGTTCTGTTACCCGCGCTTATTGTTCTGGCGAATTCAGCTTTTGCCGAACCTCTGGCGAATGCAAGAACAGCCATCGAGCAATCCATAACGCGCTCGCCGCAGTGGGAATCGGTCGAGGCCGCGGATCTGCGGCTGGAGTCCGGCGCGGTTCCGGAAAACGCCGTGGTCAGCGTAATTGAATCGGGCGCGTCGAACCCGCTTGGCAGGCGGATGTTCCGGCTGTCGGTGGAAACCGCGTCCGGCGGCAGCGCCGCATCGGTGTCGGCGAACATCCGGGCATACGCCACCGTTTACCACCTGGCAAGATCGCTTGCCAGGGGAGAACGCGTCAAGCCGGGCGACCTCGTGCCCCGCCGCATGGATGTCACGCGCATTCCGCCCGACGCCGTAGCCGACACATCCGAGGCGGAAGGCCTGGCGGCTGTCAGGCCGCTTGCGGCAAACGTTCTGCTGAAACGCATCCAGATAGGCCCCGTTCCGGACGCCAAAAAGGGAGAAAAGGTGATTCTCCTTGCAGACGACGGTAAAATCCGCGTTGTGGCTCACGGCGTCATGAAGGAAGACGGACACAAGGGCGAATACGTGCGGGCTTCGAACCTCATGTCCGGCAGGGAGGTTTCCGGCTGGCTGGTGGAGCCGGGAGTTGTTAAGGTTACTTTTTAGCCTCTTTGGCCCACGTATCCCTTAGCGATACCGTTCTGTTGAAGACCGGCCTGCCCGGCTCGCTGTCCACCGAGTCCACACAGAAGTATCCGTGACGCATGAACTGGAACCGGCTTCCGGGCGCGGCATCGGCAAGCGCCGGCTCAACAAGCGCTGAAGAAATCACCTCAAGCGATTTCGGGTTTATCAGTCCGGCAAGCGGCGTGCCCTCTTTCGCCTCCGCCGGGTTCTCGCCGGAAAACAGGTGGTCGTACAGGCGAATCTCGGCCCGCGCGGCATGAGGCTCCGACACCCAGTGAATCGTGCCCTTCACCTTGCGCCCGTCCGGCGTGCCGCCCCCGCGCGACTCCGGATCGTAAACGCAGCGAAGCTCGGTGATATTCCCCTCTTCGTCTTTGACAACGCCGGTGCATGTGATGTAATAGGCGTGCTTCAGGCGCACTTCGCGGCCCGGCGCGAGTCTGAAAAATTTCTTCGGCGGGTCTTCCAGAAAATCGTCGTAATCGATGTACACCACGCGCGAAAACGGAACCTGCCGCGTTCCCATCGACGGATCTTCGGGGTTGTTCACCGCCTCCATGAGTTCAACCTGTCCTTCGGGGTAGTTCTCGATCACCACGCGAAGCGGCTGGAGCACGGCCATCACGCGCGGCGCCGTTTCGTTCAGCTCATCGCGGATGCTGTTTTCAAGAAGCGTTACGTCAACCGTGCTGTTTCGCTTGGCAAGGCCGATGCGGTCGCAGAATTTCCTTAGAGATTCCGGCGTGTAGCCGCGCCGCCTGATGCCGGAAAGCGTCGGCATCCGGGGGTCGTCCCAGCCGGTAACATGCCCTTCTTCCACAAGCTGCAAAAGCTTCCGCTTGCTTAAAAGCGTGTGCGTCATGTTCAGCCGGGCAAACTCTATCTGCTTCGGGCGGTAGATGCCGAGCGCGTCCAGAAACCAGTCGTACAGCTCGCGGTTGTTCTCGAATTCGAGCGTGCAGATGGAATGCGTTATGCCCTCGATGGAATCCGAAACGCAGTGCGCGAAATCGTACATCGGGTAGATTTTCCACCTGTCGCCGGTGCGGTGATGCGCGGCGTTCCGGATGCGGTAGATGAGCGGATCGCGCATCTTCATGTTCGGGGCGGCCATATCGATTTTGGCCCGAAGCACGCAGGCTCCGTCGGCGAATTCACCGGCGCGCATCTTTTCAAGCAAAGACAGATTCTCCGCGACTGACCGGTTGCGAAACGGGCTTTCCTTTCCCGGCTCGGTCACGGTTCCGCGATATTTTCTAATATCGTCCTCGCTCAGGTCGCAGACGTACGCATTGCAGCTTTTCACCAGTCGCACGGCGTATTCATACATGCGGTCGAAATAGTCGGAGGCGTAGAAGCAGCGGTCTTCCCAGTCAAAACCGAGCCAGCGCACATCTTGCTGAATCGAATCCACATATTCAACGTCTTCGGTAAGCGGATTCGTGTCGTCGAAGCGAAGGTTGCACTTGCCGCCCGCGTTCTCGGCGGCAACGCCGAAGTTCAGGCATATGGATTTTGCGTGGCCGATATGCAGATAGCCGTTCGGCTCAGGCGGAAACCGGGTGTGAACCCGTCCGCCGTACCTGCCGCTTTCGTTGTCCGCCGCGATGATCTCGCGGATGAAATCGAGCCGTCCGGAATCGTTGTTGACTTCGTTCATCAAGCGCCCTCGCCAAATATCGTGTTTTTGGCAAACTGCGGAATGGCGAACACAGCCTCGTGAACCTCGGAGTTGTAATAGCGCAGTTTTTTCAGCATCTCCGCCGGAACAGGCCGCGCGGGCTTGCGGCAGCTTCCGGCCTTCGATGAGATCATGAAGCCTATCTGACCGGCTGGATACGTCGGCACGCTGGCCCAGGCGTATTCAACTGTTGGAAAAATTCCACGGCTCATCGCGATCAGCCGCTTGATAAGCTGCGCGTGAAGCCAGAAACATTCACCCTGCGACGACACGACGCCGCGTTCCGTGAGTATGCGGTGCATGTCGCTGTAAAACGGCGTATCGAACAAAACACGCGCCGGGCCTTCCGGATCGGAGGAATCCACAATTATCACGTCGTAGCTGCCCGCCGCCGCGTTGCGCGCGAATGTCGCGCCATCGCCCACATGCACGGTCACGCGCGGGTCTCCGTAGCCGACGGCGGCGTATGGAAGCCACTGTTTCGACATCGTTATAACGCCGTCGTCGATCTCGCAGATGTCGATATGCTCAACGCAGTCGTGCTTTGCAACCTCGCGCAGAACGCCGCCGTCGCCGCCGCCGATCACAAGCACGCGCTTCGGGCAGGGGTGCGAGAAAAGCGGCAGGTGCGAAATCATCTCCTGATACGAAAACTCGTCGCGCTCGGTTATCTGGAGCGCGCCGTCAAGGGTCATGATCTTGCCGAAGGTTTCGGTTTCGTAGAAGGCGATGTCCTGAAACTTCGTCCGGCCCTCATATATCTTTTCCTTCAGCTTAAGGGATATCGCTATTCCGGGCCACTGTTCGTTAACGTCGCTGAACCAGCCCTTCATTATTTCGTCCGCCATGATGATCCTCCGTGGAGTTGTGTTGGGGAATTTTGCAGGATTACATTGTTATTTTCAACAGCGGGCGCCGCATGTCCTGCAATAACCCGCGCATTGGAAATGCATACCACCTCTTTCCACAGATGAAACGGAACGCCGGTTGAAACCACGCCTTTCTCGAAAAGCAGTATCCCCTTTATGAAAAGGGCCGGATGGTTGTGCAGGATGTGATGCCACCAGACCGTGGGAACGAATTCCGTCAGAACAACGGTTATCACGCCGTCTTCGTGCGCGGCGATGAAGTTGCGTTGTCAAGACGAACGGTGTCCCTCCACCTTAGCAGTTATTTGAACCTTAGCCGCGAAAATAGCGGTCTTGCCGCAAAAAACGATAACCAACCCGCGTGAATTACGTGGTATAATTCTGTCATGCCGTCAGTAACCTTCGACACGCACAAATTCGTGAAAAAGCTTCGCGACGCCGGAATGACGGAGCCGCAAGCCGAGGCGTTCGTTGACGCTCAGATAGACATCATTTCCGATACCGCCGACACGCTTCTGGCCACAAAGCACGACATAGACAGACTGGAAATTTTGACCACGACCGAAATCGGCAGGCTGGAGAAATCGACCAAGGCCGAAATCGACAGACTGGAGAAATTGACCAAAGCCGAAATCGACAGGCTTGAAAAATCGACCAAGGCCGAAATCGGCAGGCTGGAGAAATCGACCAAAGCCGATATCGACAGGCTTGAAAAATCGACCAAGGCCGAAATCGACAGGCTGGACACGGATATTAACCGGTTGGAGAAAACCATTATTGGCGTTGAAGCCGGGTTGAACGCGAAAATAGACTTGGTTGAAGCCGGATTAAGCGCAAAAATAGATCGCGTCGAAGCCGGATTAAACACTAAAATAGCCACCCTTTCCGGAGACATGAAGCTCCTGAAGTGGATGCTCGGCATCCTGCTTGGCGGCGTAATCGCGCTTGTCATGAAGGCATTCTTCGCGGGCTGAAGCCGCGCTACCAAATTTTCACGATTGTCTTTCCTTCAGGCGAAGCATGACCCAAAATTCCCCTCCCGTGGAGGGGTGGCAGGCGAAGCCTGACGGGGTGGTCGCGCAAGTTGTCCGGCTTTTGAAATGACTTCGCTATTCCGTGACCACATAAGGCAACGTCTTCAAAAAACGCTCGCCCTTGATGCCGACGTCGCGAAGATCGCGCACGAACGACTGCCGCCGCGCCTCCATTATACGCCTGGCCGACACGGGGCCGATGCCCGGCACACGCAGAAGTTCTTGTAAATTAGCGGATTTCAGGCGCACGGGGAAAAACTCGGGGTGATTGTCCGCCCAAACCTGTTTCGGGTCAGCGTCGAGCGGCAGGCTTCCGTCCGCCGCGAATGAAATATCGCCCGCGTCCCATTTATAGGCTCGAAGCAGGAAATCAACCTGATACAAGCGGTGCTCGCGAGTGAGCAGGTTTTCGCCCTGCGGCGACTGCGCTGCCTGTTCACCCGGCAGTTCCGGCGCTCCAAGCCCGCGCTGGTATGCGCTGAAATAGACGCGGTCGAGGCGAAGATTACCGTAAAGTCCGGCGGTGGCCTTAACAATATCGGCGTCGGTTTCGTCGGACGCGCCAACTATGAACTGAGTCGTTTGGCGAACGCGAGCGTATTTCTCACCCGGCGCTGTGAGCGAGCTTATCAGCTTGATAGGGCGGACGATGTCGCTGTCGAAGTTCTTGTTTTTCGAGAGTTTTTCGAACGATGACCGCTTCGGAGCCTCCACGTTGACCGACACGGCGCTTGCAAGCGACACGGCGTTTTCTATGGCCGCGTCCGACGCGCCCGGAATCACCTTCAGGTGGATGTAGCCCTTGTAGCGGTATTTGCGCCGCAGAATCGCGGCAACCGCGTTGATTCTGTCCATCGTGTAGTCGGGGCTGCCGATTACGCCGGAGCTTAGAAATAGCCCGAACACGTTCCGTCCGCGAGCGTATTCCATGTATGCGCCGGCGACTTCGTCGGGCGAAAGCGTGCATCGGCGCACATCGCGCCCGCTTCGAAGCGGGCAGTAAAGGCAGTCGTTCACGCAGACGTTCGAAAGAAGCGTTTTCAGCATGATAGACTTTCCGCCGCCCGGCAGCGATGCCGGGTAGAGCCACAGGCCGTCGCCGGCGCGCTTGCGATGGTCGTCGGGGTCGCTCGTGCCGCAGGCGCACGAGAGGTCGTAGCGCGAGTCGTCGGCCAGGAGTTTCAGTTTTTCGCTGGTGTCCACAAGAAATTATACGAGAGCCGTGCGATATTTTCACGCCTTTCGGACGCTGCTCGCCGAGCGGCGAAATAGTTAGAAGCGGCGCTTGAGGCCGAGCGACAGCATGAAATCGGGCGCGCCGGCGGTGCCGGGGTCTTCCGTGAAGGACGCCTCCAACGTCGTCCGCCCGCTTGCGGCGTATGACGCGCCGAAGCCGAGCAGCACCGAAACACCGTCGATCTCGCGGATGCCGGTGTTTCGAAGCGGCGATTGCTGTGCCAGCACCTGCGCGTTCAAACCGGTTCTTGCCGAACATTTCCATTCCAGATCCGCGCCGCCGTAAACGAAGCTTTTCAATCCCACGGTTTCATGCGCCCGGAGCGGGCCGGGGAATGCGTAACCTATATTTGCGGTAAACGCAATATTTCCCGGCAGTTGAGCATTGACCAGCGCCGATGCGCCGAAATCCCACGAGCCGTTGCCGAAGCCGCCGTCCGAATCGCCGGTCGGCGCTTCGGCAAAGCCAAAAACCGCCACGGATGAATCGCCGGACAGAATGGTTTTCCTGATCCCCATGCGGATGTCGCCCAATCCGGTTCCGCCGGCGCGGCCTTCAATAACGCTCTTGCCGTTTCGCCTCATGCTGTAAAGAAACTCGTTGTCGGGGCGCGAGCTTCTGCCGTAATCCGGAAATCCGAATGCGCGGTGATACGCGTTAACAGGATTGTCCAGTATTCCGCTGTTATTGCCGATTAGCGGAATGTCGAGGCTGATGCCCAACCCGCCGGCAAGCTTTTTCTCAATCAGAACTTCGGTTGTCACCGTTTCGAGGTCTATCTTCACATCCCACTCGCGCGATTCTCGAGTCATGTATGTGCTTGACCATGCCGCGTTCAGCGAAATATGGTCTTCACACACAGCGGACATAAGCGGCGGCGCGGCAACGCCCTGAAAGGGCGGAAAGCCGTTACGGATGTGAAGCGGCTCGGCGAAGGCGGCAGTTGCAAGGAAAAAAGCGGCCACAAGAACGGCAAGGCGGCGGAATGCTGTCATTTCGCCGATTCCGCAAGCAGCTCAACCCTGCCGTATTCTCCGTCGAATCCCGGCGTGACACGCGCCCGGCCATCGCGCATCGCCGCTATGGCCCGCGCGATTTCCGAAAACCCGGCGCGGTCGATCTCATCCGGCGGTGTGTAAAGCAAAACGGCAAACTCGGTTCCGAATGCCGCAATAAGCCTGTCGTAAATCCCCGCCGCCTTTTTGCTCGACGGCCCAACGCCTGATGCTTCCGAGATGATCTCGGCAAGCGGAACCATGCTTAAATGCGGGCGCCCGGCCATCGGCGCATCCCTGTCCGAGAGGTCATGCACTCGATGAAGAACGCCGACCGTGACCGGTTTCCCGCAGGCCGGGCAGGTAAAGCCATGCGCGCGCGTCTCTGCCGGAGTAAAATTCACGCCGCAGGCGCGATGGCCGTCGTGATGGTACTTGCCCTCCTCCGGAAAAAACTCTATCGTGGCCTCAAACGCAATGGTGTCGTTTCGGCGCAGCGCGTCGGCTATGGCATGAAACGAAAGATCGGTGTTGAAAATATTCGCCTCGCGGCCAAGCTTGCCGGGTGAATGCGCGTCGGAGTTCGAAATCAGCGCGAAACGGTCGAGCGCTGAAACCGTTCGGTTCATCGGCGGATCGGACGAAAGTCCCGTCTCGATCGCGTAAACATAAGGCAGAAGATCGCCAAACGCCTCTTCAGGGGAATCGAAGCCCGATTTCGAGCCGAAGATCGAAAAATGCGGAGTCCATGCGTGCGCCGGAACAAATAGCGCGTGATCGGACGCCTCGATGACAACCGAAAGCAGGTTTTTCATATCCATGCCGAGTATCGGGCGTCCGTCGGAGGCGAGGTTGCCGATCCTCGCAAGCGCGGCGTTTACCCGCTTCACCGTCTCGAAGGATTCGGCAAGAATCAGGCTGTGCGTTTTATACACCCTGCCGCCGCGCGAAAATATAGTGCTTATCTCGGCTGTCAGCATGAACCTGGTTTCAACGCCGCTGTTTTTCATGCGAAACAGGCCCGGCTCAGCCGGTTCAAGCAGCGAACGCAGTTCTTCAAGCCAGGCGGGATGCGTGAAATCACCGGTTCCAAGCAGGTTGATGCCCTTAATGGCGGCGGAGGCGGCAAGCGCGGGAATGGACATGCTCCGCGAAGTGGCGCGTGAAAAGCGGGAATGGATATGAAGGTCGGCGATGAACCGCACGATAATACGACGTTATTTTGTAATTCAGTACGCCCGGTCGAAAACAGCCACCATGTTGCGGCCCATGACCTTGGCCTGAAGAAGCGCCTTGTCGGCGCAGGCCACCAGGTCGCTTGCCACCTTCATCTTGTCGGAAGGAAACGATGCAAAGCCTATGCTTGCCGAAAGCGAAACCCTCTGACCGGCGATTATGAATCCGTGGTGCTCCACAACGTCGCGGATTCGTTCAGCCTCCGACAGTGCCCCTTCCGACTCGGACTGCGGCATAAGCACTATGAACTCATCGCCGCCATACCGCGAAACGATGTCGCTCTTGCGAAAATTGCGTTCCAAAACCTTCGAGAACTCCACAAGCGCCCGGTCGCCGTGCTTGTGACCGAACGTGTCGTTTATCTCCTTGAAATTGTCGAGGTCGAACATCATGCACGAAAGCGGCTGACCGTGCCGGAGCGAACGGCTGAACTCCTGTTCCAGACGCTTGTTGAAGTAGCGGATATTATAAAGCCCCGTAAGCGGATCCGTGAGTGCCAGACGCTGGAGCTTGCGGTTTTCATTGTCCAGCTTTTCGGCCAGCATCGCCCAGTAGAGCGCTCCGGCGGACGCATCGGCAACCGAGCGGCTCAGTCTGACGTCGGCTTCATTGAATGAATGACGTGAGCGCGAGGCGCGCAGATAAAGCTGGTTCACCGTCTTGTCGCGGTGGGTGATCGGCATGACGAGAATTGAGGAGATGTCTTTTGCGGCCAAGACCTCGCGCACCGACTCAACCACAGGGTCGTGACAGACATCGCGGATAAACACTGGCTTCTGCCTTACGGACGCCTCCCTGATTTCCGGATGCTTGTCCAGGTCGATCACGATATCGCCGGCGGCGGCCGGCATATCGCGCGAAACCGCGTCATCGTGACTGCTGACCACAACAGCCCTGCCCTGCCGCTGGTCAACCCGCAGGATCGAGCAGCGGTCAACCGGAATGATGTCGGCAAGCTCCTTCACAAGAAACCCCAGAATTCTGCGAGGATCCTGAATGGTGGCCGCCCGCGAGGTCATATCTATCACATGCTCAAGATCCTGTTGATACCGAAGAAGCCGGTTGTACCGCTCCGATTCGCGCAAGACACGCGCTATCCGGGCAAGAAGCTCGCCGCGCTCGAACGGGCGCGCAAGAATATCGTCGGCGCCGGTTTCCGCAAAGACATCGTCCGAAACCGTGTCCGAATCGAGTATTGCAAGAAGTGGCCGTGCCGGATAATCCTTGTGGGCATTGACGCATTCGACAACGGCGTTGTCTTCCGCCACAAGCAGGGCGTCCGGATCAGGCGAGTTTTCGCCGGATTCGGGGCCGGATTCGGGGTTGCGGTCAGCCGTCACATGGTAGCCGCTTCCGGCAAGCATGTGGCGCAGTTCGCAACGGCGTTCTTCGTTCGAGGCGATGATCTTGATGACGGCCATTAAAATGGAACCATTGTCGACATACTTTTGTATGATGCAACATTCCTTATGCGATGTCAAAAAAAATCACAATATTATGCGCTGTTGTAGTGTATTCTTTATTGCCGTGGCCAGGCCACGGCATTGACATCATCCCCGGAGCGGAACAGGCATGAAATTTCTGGTTATAGGCGGAACAGGAGTTGCGGGAAGCGCGGCAATAGAGGCGGTAAGGAGACATTTCCCGGCCGGCTCCGAAATTACGGCGCTATGGTATGCGAAACAGCGGACCGACATACGAATAAACGGAGCGGACCGGGCCGTTTTCGGCGACATTACGGACGACGCGTCGCTTGAGGCGATCGCGGATGTTTCGGGTGAAAATTTCGACTATGTATTTTTTGCGACCGCACTGGGCGACGTCGGCTTTCCAATCACCGCGGCAACGCCGGAGCAGATCGCCGCAGCCTGCCGCGTGTCGTTCGATCCGATGGTTCGGCTTGAGCGGCGATTCACGGTCGGCGCAATTGCGGGCTACTCAACCTTCTACAATCTGGAGCACCAGAGGATCAATTACGGCGCGATGGGCCACGCCAAGGAGCGGCTTGAGCGATGGGTGATGGAGCCGGAAACCGGATTGAGGCGGCGGCGAATCTGCATCAGGGCCGGCGCATTCGAATCGGCGTCGTCGAAGGCGATAAAGCTGATGCTTCAGCGCCGCGCAAAGGATCTGGCAGCATCGGGCGATCCGATTCTAGAGTCCTTTTTCAACGGTCGAAAGCCGTCGGAAGCTGTCGCCATGCTCGAAAGCGCCATTTACGACGAGGAGCGGCGCGTCTGCGGCGATACCGGAACCACGCGAGATAACCTTGTTGATGCGCATGTCGAGATGTTCAGGCATCCGGAGGCAAGATTCGTGAACGTGTGTGGCGGCAGAATCTGGCTGAGTGACGATCCACAGCTGATTGCATCATGAATTAGCTTTGTCACCGCCGGTTGCAAAGTCACCACAAACCGGCGTTTTTAGCCGCCGGTTGCAAAGTCACCACAAACCGGCGTTTTTAGCCGCCGGTTTCGAGGTCACCACAAACCGGCGATTCACCGCCGGTTTCGAGGTCAAATATCCGCATATCCTCGGCGTAGCGGCGCGTTTTGTACGCCGTTACGCTGAGCATTCGCGAAATTATGTCGTCAACCCGCGCAATCTGCTCCTCCAGCACGCGCAGTTCCTCGTCCGGACACTCGCCCCGTCCGATCTTGTCGCTGACAAGATCTTTGATGTTAAGCAGTATCGCAAGCGGCTGCCTGATCTCGTGAGCCGCGGCGGCAGACACCTCCATTGCGGCCTTCAGTTTCTCGCGCGTGGAATCGTGCAGAATTCTAAGCTCGCAGAACAATCCGCCGCGCTCCTCGTCCGCAACGAATATGCTTGAAACCGTGAAATCCCGGTCATTGATGGCGATCTCCACCGGATCGGCCAGAAACATGCTTCTTGCCGAAAGAACGGATACACCTGAAGGCGGCACAAATCCGCTTTCATGATATGGCGAGATGATCCTTCCTGCCATGCCGTCTCGCGGAAAGTCGTCAACATGCCTGCCCACGACATCGCCTTCGCCAAGGCCGGCAGCCCTCAGGAACACCGGATTGGCGATCTCCACGCGCCCGTTTGCGTCTATGACCGCCATCCCGTCGCGAATGTTCTCGATTATTTTCCTATCACGCGCCGTCACCCTCGACAACTGCTCGTTCAGGCGGCGCAAGGCATCCTCCTGCTGAAGTTTTATGTTGAATCCGGCGCTTATTCTGCCCGAAAAATACCATACCAGCAGCATCATGAAGGCTATGACGATCATGCCTATTGTGGCGTATGAAAGCGCGGTGCGCTTCATCTGGCGCGCGTAAAGGCTGTCGGAATAGCTCATCGGGATGGTTATGCTGATGCCGCCCCGGATATCGGCGAACTTATATCCCGCCCGCTGATGACACTTGAGGCAGGATTCGTCCAGCGCAAGCGGAGCCATGTACCTGAAACTTCTGGCCCCGCCCGGATTTGTCGCTATGGTGGTGGCCTCGGCTTCGCCCTTGCCGAACAGCCTCAAGGCTTCCTCCTCCCACTCGTCGGGCCTGTTGGCCGGATCGAAAGAGTTCAGGCTGGTAATGTGAAACTGATAGCCGCCGCGGAGGCTTATGATCTCCATGACGCTCTTTGTGATAACGTTCGGATTAACCTTTGCGTAGCTTTTGCCCATAATCGAAAGCACATTCACGCCGGGATCCGTCTGAGCCGGACCGGCAGGGGGGCGTGCCGGAATCTCCAGATAAATTCCGCCGTGTCCGCCGCTCCAGAGACGGGTGGCCATGATGTGCTGGTAAAATGCCCGCCCTACGTCCGCAAGCCCGGCGGTCTGAATATCTTCAAGGCTCTTCTGCTCCCATCTCACAAGTATCGAGATGAGAAGCCCTAGCGCGACAAGAAGCGGCAGGAGTAAGATCGATGCCAGCTTGGCCGTGTTTTTGGGAAACAGCAGCCAGTCTCTCAGCCTCTCGCGCACGATCAGAACCGTTCTCCGGCAAGATAGTCGGCAAGCAATCCCCGGCCATGCTCGTCTTCATGGCAGTAGACGCAGAGGTTCTCCCAATTCGAGCCGTCCGCCGGATTGTTCGAATGGTTGCCGTCCCTGTGATGCACGGTAAGCAGATGCCTGTTCGAGGATTCGAATTCGCGTCCGCATTTGGCGCATATCAGGCCGTGAATCGACAGCGAGCGTTCGCGGTACGATTCCGTGCCGCGCGCCGCGCCGCGCAGAATGCCGGCGGCAATATCAAGCGCGGAACTCGTCTTCAGCGATGCGGGCGGGGGCTTAAGTCTTGTGCTTCTTCTCATAATGGGCAACAGGAAGCCGGATCAATAACGTATGCGGCAAAATGCCGTCACGGTATTATAGAGTAAAAACTGGGTTGCGGCAAAACAAAAGCAGGGAATTCCTCCTGTTTCATTATCGGAAACGGGTATTGCCGGAGCTGCAATCATCCATGAGGAATTCGATAAAAGGGCCTTGGCCGCCGGATCATTCGCGCCAGTTATCCACTTTTAAAGCCATCATAATCAGCGCCTCCATATGCATATGCCTTGAATGCCGGCGCGGCAGACAGCGCCCCTACCTGAAATTTACCACAGCCGAACCCGTATGTCCGCCGCGCACGATGTTTATCGTGACCGTATCGCCGGGCTTGACGCTTTTCAGGCGGAAAGTGAGATTATGCGGCTCCCTGAGGGGCTGGCCGTTCAGTTCCGTCAAGACATCTCCGGCCCTTATTCCGGCGGCCTCGGCCATGCTGTCCCGCAGCACCTCGACAACCTTTATGCCGCCGCCCTCGTTGGGCTGCATCCTCACGCCAAGCTTCACACGTTTAAGCTCAAGCTCCTTGTAATCGATGTACCAGATAAAATCCGACGGCTGAAGCGGCAACTCAGGCACATCCACATCCATCATCTTCTCCTCCGGAACATGCTCGTAGGAAAATATCTCCGTAGCCACGGTGTAGTAGGTGACCGGAAAACGGCGGAACACGCGCCTCGGAATGCCGAAACCGTATGTTATATGGTTGCCTCCGGCCATCACAATCATCCTGTTTTCGCCGGACGGATCGCTTTGAAGCCAGTTCACCGTATTTTCGGCCATGGTTTCGTCCCACAGTGTCTGAACCTGAACAAACCTGTCGATCATCCCGGTTCCCTTTGCGTGATCCTCGAACATCGCCTCAAGGAATTTCCGCTGATATTTGTCGGTCAAATCAATTTCCGGCAGACCGCCATCCACATCGCCCGAAGCCTCGGCAATGCCCTTCGACGAGACCTCCTTGACGGCGGCCTTGTTGGCGTTCAACGCGATAATCGGAAGCTTGAACTGCCTTATGGCATCAATCACGGGGCGGTAGTATTCAATATCCACAGACCAGTGCTCCGTCCATATCCGGTCGAATTCCTCGTCGTTGTAGCCGCTTGCGCGCCATCTGTCCAGCGCAGGCTGGGCCGATTCCGGAAACATCTCCATGCCCACGGCCAGATGGCCGGGATAGCGCCGCGCCATCTCCCGGATGATCTCCGCCTGAACGCGATGCGATTCGATGTTGTCGTGGCTTTCGGCAACGTAAACCACGCGGGCGTCGGCCAGCAGCGACATCAGCGAGCTTCTGTCCAGAACCCTGCCGGTGCGCACATGCATGATCATGTTCTCGACCGGCTTTGCATCGAGCGGGTACGGCAGCCGCCATTCCGCATCGGTTGGAGCGGCTGAATGAATGGCGCAGCCGCCGGAAAGCATCAAGGCGGCGAATATCGGGATGGAGCGGGCCAAAAATCCGTGTTTCATCAAAAAGTCATCACCTCCGGCGCGATGTCCCTGTCTGTGACAGGGCCGAGCACTGTCATCGCAAGCCTGTCGGGCCTCACCAGTCGCCCTGCCGCAAGGCGCACGTTATCAACCGTAACAGCATCGATTCGTTCCAGAATGTCTTCGAGCGTGAAGTGACGGCCAAGATAAATCTCGTTTCGTGCCATCTGGTTCATGCGCGAGCTTGTAGATTCGAGACCGAGTATCAGATTTCCCTTCATCTGCTCCTTCGCAAGCGAAACCGAAGCGGAATCCATCGTCTTCGGAAGCCGCGCGAACTCGGCAAGCACAAGGCGCGACACCTCGGCGGCCTTTCGCGGATCGACGCCCGCGTACACGCCGAAAAGCCCGGTGTCCGAATACGCCGAAAGATACGAATATACCGAATAGGCAAGTCCGCGTTTTTCGCGTATTTCCTGAAAAAGGCGTGAACTGGTTCCGCTTCCGAAGATCGTGTTCAGAACCGACAGCGCATAACGGTCTGGATCGTCAGCCCGAACACCCTCGATACCGATGCATATGTGGGCCTCGGCGGTGTCCTTCCATGTGAGCGAAAACCTGTTACCAAAAGACGGAGAAGGCGATCTGGCCGGAGGGCGAACGCCGGCTTCCAACTGCCCGAAGCAGGCATTGAGGCGCGACACCAATGATTCGACATCGAACCTGCCGGCAGCCGATATCACAATTCCCTGCGGCCTGTACCATTCGTTCACGAAAGCGGCAAGCTCCGGGCGGCCTATGGCGCCAACAGTTTCGGGCGAACCCAGAACGCCGCGTCCGGGGCCGTCGTCGCCCCATATCGTCTTGTTGAAAAGATCGTGAACATAGTCGTCCGGCGTGTCTTCCGACATGCGGATCTCGTCGATGACGATGTCCCGCTCCTTCTCGATTTCGGCCTCCGGATACGTCGAATGAAGCAGTATGTCGGAAAGGATCTCGATCCCGACATCGAGCCTCGTGTCCAGAATCTTGACGTAATACGTCGTACCCTCGCGTGACGTGAAGGCGTTCAACTCGCCGCCAACGGCGTCGATGGCGTTTGCTATATCGACTGCCGTGCGCGCGCGGGTTCCCTTGAAGTGCATGTGCTCCAGAAAATGCGATATTCCGTTCAGCGCCGCCGTTTCATCGCGAGCGCCCGCGTTCACCCATATGCCGAGCGTGACGGAACGGACATGCTCCATACGCTCGGTCAGGAGACGGATGCCGTTATCCAGAGTGAATTTTCGGAACGAGTTGTTTTCAGCCATGGCAATGACAAATAATCTTTAGACAAAAAAGGGACGGCGCAACCGTCCCTTTCTTATATGTCCCTGTTAATTCAACGCTCAGCCTTGCCGGCCAAGCTCCTTCATCGCTTCCTTGCGGCTCAGACGCATCTTGCCGGTCTTGGCGTCGATCTCGATAACCTTGACCGACACCTCGTCGCCTTCCTTCAGAACGTCCGTAACCTTGGCAACCCTCGAATCCGCAATCTGCGAGATATGCAGCAGGCCCTCGGTTCCTGGCATTATCTGCACAAACGCGCCGAAGTCCATTATGCGGGTGACCTTGCCGTGGTAAATCTTGTTCAACTCCGGCTCGGCAACTATGCCATTGATGATTTCGACAGCCTTCTGCGCGGCTTCGCCGTCGATTGAGGCGATATTGATCACGCCTGTATCCTCGATGTCGATCTTGCAGCCGGTTTGCTCCGTGATGGAGCGAATGACCTTGCCGCCCGGGCCGATAACCTCGCGGATTTTGTCCGGATTGATCTGGATGCTGATTATGCGCGGCGCATGTTCGGCCAGGTTTTCACGCGGCGCTGTCAGCGTCTCGGCCATTTTGCCAAGAATGAACAGCCTTCCGTTTCGTGCCTGCTCAAGCGCCCTTTCCATGATGGCGCGGGATATGCCGCCGATCTTGGTGTCCATCTGGAACGCCGTGACGCCCTCTGCCGTTCCGGTAACCTTGAAGTCCATGTCGCCCAAGTGATCCTCAAGGCCAAGGATGTCGGTGAGCACAACCACCTTCTCACCCTCCTTGATAAGCCCCATCGCGATTCCGGCAACCGGAGCCTTTATCGGCACTCCGGCGTCCATGAGCGCAAGCGTGCCGCCGCATACGGTGGCCATCGACGACGAACCGTTCGATTCGAGAATGTCGGACACCAGGCGTATCGTGTACGGAAACTGCTCCTTCGACGGAATGACAGCCTTCAGAGCGCGCTCCGCCAGCATTCCGTGGCCGATCTCGCGCCTGCCGGGCGAGCGGAGGAATTTCACCTCGCCCACGCTAAACGGCGGGAAGTTGTAATGCAGCATGAAAGACTTGAACGACTCGCCCTCGAGCGCGTCGATCTTCTGCTCGTCCATCGACGTGCCGAGCGTGACAACCGCAAGCGCCTGCGTCTCGCCGCGAACGAAAAGCGCGGTTCCGTGAGCGCGCGGAAGAAGGCCTACAATGCTGTTTATCTGCCTTATCTCGTCCGGCTTTCTGCCGTCCGCCCGCACGTTCTGATTGATGATCATGTCGCGGACGAGCTTCTTTTCGAGACTGCCGAAGGCTTCGCGCGTTTCTTTCGACCTGTCCGCTTCCTGGCCTTCGTTTATCTGCCTGATTACGCCATCGAGAATATCGTTCAGGCTCAACTGGCGCATCATCTTGTCGGGAATCGTTATGGCGGCGCGAATATTGTCCGTCGCGAGCTCCGCAACCCGTGCCGCAAAAGCCTCGTCCTTAACAGGAGGAACAACCTCGCGCTTCGGCTTTCCGGCAAGCGCGCGAAGCTCGTTCTGAAGCGCGTTCAGCCGCTTGATCTCGGCATGGGCGATGTCGATCGCCTCAAGCAGATCGGCCTCGCTCACTTCCTGACCTCCGCCCTCAACCATCACAACAGCGTCGTCGGAACCGGCAACCACGAGGTTAAGGTTGCACTCCTCGATCTCGCGCAGGTCGGGGTTGATGACGAACGTGCCGTCGATGCGGCCAATGCGCACTGCCGCTATCGGGCCATTGAAGGGGATTTCGGATATCGTAAGCGCAGCCGACATGGCGGTTACGCCCATCACGTCGGACGTGTTGTCGTCGCCGAACGACAGAACGTTGATTATTCCCTGCGTTTCGCAGAAATAACCCTTCGGGAACATCGGCCTGATCGGCCTGTCGATGAGACGGGAGGTGAGCACTTCCTTTTCGGAAGGCCGCCCCTCGCGCTTGAAGAAGCCGCCCGGAATCTTGCCGGCGGCGTATGCCTTTTCCTGATAATCTACCGTGAGAGGAAAGAAATCGATCCCGGCTCGCTCGGTCTTTGCCGCAACCGCAGTGGCCATCACGACCGTATCGCCATAGCGGGCCACGATGGCACCGTCGGCCTGACGGGCCATAAGCCCGGTTTCGAGTGTCAGTTTCCTTCCGCGTACATCGAGGGATACATTATTTATCACGCTTCCGCCCGCTTACTTCCTGATGCCCAGACGCGCAATAACGTCTGTGTATCTGGCCGTATCCTTCTTCTTCAGGTATGCCAGCATGCTTTTCCTCTGACTGACAAGCTGAAGAAGACCGCGGCGGGAATGATGATCCTTCGTGTGCGCCTTGAAATGATCGGTAAGATGAGCGATGCGTTCGCTCAAGATCGCTATCTGAACCTCCGGCGAACCGGTATCCGTCTCGTGTGTTCTGTAATTTGAAATCAATTCAGTTTTTGAATCCTTGCTCAGGGCCATTATCAGCCACCGCCTTTCTTAAATCGCTTCTTTGCGTCTGCAAGACTAACACAACCCCGTTGAGAGTGTAAACCCCGCCGGGGCATTGTTCTTGCTTGGCGGGAAGTTGAAGACACGCTCAAACGAGAGGAGTTCAACTGTTGTGTATAATGAAGCCATGGCCATGATTAACAGCGCCTCGCAGGCGATTAATATCGCGGAAGAGATCGACAGCATTACAGCCCAGCTTGTCGACAAGTACCATCCGGACAGAATCGTTCTTTTCGGTTCCGCAGTGTGGGGTGGTGGCGACATGAATGACATCGACCTGCTGATCGTGAAAGCGGATGTTCCATACTACGGAATAGACCGGATGAGAGAGCTTGACAGGCTTATCGACAGGAACTTCGCCGCCGACATGCTTGTGTACACCCCTGCCGAGGTTAAGGAATTGCTCGAAATGGGCGACCCGTTTCTGAAAAAAATATTCCGGGACGGAAAGGTTCTTCATGGCTGACAGCAGACTTGTGTCAAAATGGCTTGCCAAAGCCGGGGAAGACTTGGGGTTTGCGTCATCGGTTATCGAAGAATCGCAGTACTTTGCCCCAATATGCTTCCACTACCAGCAATCCGCCGAGAAATACCTCAAGGCGTTCATTGTGGCCTACGATCTGGAGTTCAGGAAAATACATGATCTTCTCGACCTGCTGAAACTCTGCGTTGCGGTAGAACCTTCGCTTGGCTCAATTGAAAACTATTGCGCATATCTAAGCCGCTTTTATCTCGACACAAGGTATCCGGTGCATTGGCCGTCAAGCTACTCCCTCAAGGAGGCGCAACAAGCCCGTGAGGCCGCGAATGCGATTGCGAATGCCGTGACAACATCACTGAAAGCAAGCGGCCATGCGCCGTAGCTCCCCATGAAAACCCTCTCCTCCCCATCCGAAACGCAGTCGCTTCTGCGAAGCATCGCTCGCGGGGGCGGAACCATCGGCCTTGTGCCAACAATGGGCTGTCTGCACGACGGACACCTTTCGCTTGTAAAACGCGCGCGTACCGAAAACGATTTCGTTGTCGCAAGCATTTTCGTGAACCCCACGCAGTTCGGGCCGTCGGAAGACCTTGCGGCGTATCCCCGCAATATAGAGCGCGACACCGCGCTTCTCGATGCCGGAGGCGTTGATCTGCTGTTTTCCCCGCAGCCGTCCGATATGTATCCTGAAGGGTTTTCCACATCGGTAACGGTTGCCGGTGTGAGCGAGAGGCTCTGCGGCGGGTTTCGGCCCGGACATTTTACCGGCGTGGCAACGGTTGTATGCAAGCTTTTCAATATCGCGGGCGCGGACAGGGCATATTTCGGCGCGAAGGATTATCAGCAGACGGTTGTTATCAGGCGGATGGCGCGGGATTTGAACATTGGCACGGTAATTGTCGTCTGCCCCACCGTTCGCGAGGCGGACGGCCTTGCGATGAGCTCGCGAAACGGCTATCTTGCGCCTGACGAGCGAAAAGCGGCGGCGGTGCTCAATCGCGCGCTTGCCGCAGCCCGGAACGAGGCGGAAAACGGCGAGAGGAATGCCGACAGGCTCGTGGCCATAACGCGCGAAATCATCGCGTTTGAGCCGCTTGCCGAAATCGAATACGCAGAGGCGGCGGACGCCGACACGCTTGGGTCAATTGGCGAGATCACAGGGCCGGTGCTGCTTGCGCTTGCCGTGCGCATAGGCAAAACGCGACTGATAGACAATCTGGTTGTATAAAAGTCTTTGAGATATGTCCATTATTATGATTATATAGATTCAATGAATACTTCCCGGACATCAGGCGCAATCCTCGCCATCATGCTGTTTGTTCTTCCGGCCATCGCAGGCGCGGAGATTTACCGCTACGTTGACGATGAAGGCGTTCTGCACCTGACCAACATACCGGCGAAAGGCGCGTTCAAGGTGGCGGCGAAGCCGGAAAAAACGGAAACGGTGATTGCGCCGGGGCCGACAACCGGGGCTGCCGCGGTATCGAACGAGGCTCCCGCGCCGGCGCGTTTCTCAAAAGATTATTGCGACAGCGTGATAACCGAGGCATCCGGGCGGCACGGCGTTGACGCAGCTCTGGTTCGCGCCGTGGTGAAGGCGGAGTCGGACTACAATCCGCTTGCCGTATCGAACAAGGGCGCGCGCGGGCTTATGCAGCTTATGCCGGAAACCGCTCGCGATCTGGCCGTGACTAACGTGTACGACGTGGAAGACAACGTTGACGGCGGCGTGCGCTATCTGCGCAACATGCTGGAACGCTTCGGCGGCAATATGAAACTGGCGCTTGCCGCCTATAACGCCGGACCGGCGGCGGTCGAAAAACATAACGGCATTCCTCCGTATCCCGAAACAAGAACCTACGTTGACCGCGTTCTGCGTTTTTACGGAAAAGGCGCGGGCGCGGCGGCCTCCGGATCAAGACGCTCCGGCGGCGGCTTCCGCGCGGTCGAAACCATTTACAGAATACTTCAGGCCGACGGATCGGTTCTGTTCAGCAACACCCCGGCGGCTCGTTGATTTTCCTGCCGTAATATTCACGCAGACTGGAAGGTATACCGTTTATAAACATGGATGAATTACGCGATAAAATATTCGAGCTGAAGGCGAAACAAAACGCGGTGCTTCTGGCGCACAATTACCAGCGCGAGGAGGTGCAGGCGATAGCCGATTTCACCGGCGATTCGCTGGAGCTTTCGCGCAGGGCGGCAACGATGGACTGCGATGTTATTGTCTTTTGCGGCGTGAACTTCATGGCCGAATCGGCGTCGATTCTCTCGCCGGAGAAAACCGTGCTCCTGCCCGCCACCGAGGCCAACTGCCCGATGGCCGACATGGTTACAGTCGATGCCCCGCGCGAGCTTCGCATGAACTTTCCCGGCTACAACGAGGTCACGTATGAATTCCCGGAGGATTTCACGCTCCGCGACATGAAAAAACGCTATCCGGGCGTGCCAGTTGTTTCATATGTGAACACCACGGCGGCGGTAAAGGCCGAGTCCGACTACTGCTGCACGTCGTCGAACGCCGTGAAGCTGGTTAACGCGATAGACTCCGACCGCGTGATCTGCGTCCCGGATCGCAATCTGGCGGCATGGATTGCCGCAAACACGAAAAAAGAAATCATCACATGGGACGGTTTCTGCCATGTTCACGACCGCGTCAGGCCGTCCGACGTCGAAGCCGCGCGAACCGAACACCCCGGCGCGCCGTTTGTGGCGCATCCGGAATGCAGGCTCGAAATCTGCAAGATGGCCGATCATGTGACCAGCACGTCGGGAATGCTGCGCTTTTGCCGCGAGTCGGACGCGCGGGAATTCATCATCGGCACCGAAACCGGCCTTCTGTACAGGCTGCGGCTCGAAAATCCTCATAAAAAATTCCATCCGCTCCGCAGCGACATGGTCTGCCCGAACATGAAGCGGACAACGCTTCGCACCATCCTGTTCGCGCTCGAAAACAACACGAAGGTCATCAAGGTTCCGGATGAGATTCGAGTTCCGGCAAAGCGGGCGCTCGACCGGATGCTCGAAATCGGTTAGATTCAAGGAGATTTTCATGCAAGCCGTCGCATTGAAAACAGGGCGCAAAATATTGCCAGTGGCTTGACGACAAGGCTGCAGCTTGATCGACAATCACAAGTCCTCCCTCAAGCGTCTGATTCTCGCCCGAATCCGCTCAGGCGGCCCGATCACCTTCGAGCGGTTCATGGCGGCGGCGCTCTACGAGCCTGACATCGGCTACTACACATCGCCGGAAACCGACATCGGACAGGCCTCGGATTTCTACACGTCCACCAACCTGCACGGCGTTTTCGGGGCAATGTTTGCCCGGCAGGCCGCGCAGATGTGGGACCATCTGGGGCAGCCCCGCGATTTCACGTTTATCGAACAGGGCGGCGGACGCGGGCTGTTCGCGCTGGATTTTCTGGAATATGCCGCAGGGCATGACCGGGAATTTTACGACAGCCTGACCTATGTGCTCGTTGAACTTAATCCGCACATGAGGGCGCGGCAGGAAAAGCTTCTATCCGGGCATTCGGGCGGATTGCGGTGGGCAAATTCACTTTCGGAAATTGAGCCGATCACCGGCTGCCTGTTTTCGAACGAGCTTGTAGATTCGTTTCCGGTTCATGTTGTCATGTTCGGCAAGGACGGCTTGAGCGAGCTTTATGTCGGCGAAAAAGACGGTGAATTCACGGAGGAATTCGGCCCATGCTCCACGCCTGAGATCGCGGTTTATTTCAAATCTCGCGCAATCAGCCGCCGCCCCGGATACCGCACCGAGCTTAACCTGAACGCGCGGAAATGGCTTCGCGAGGCTGCGGCGGTAATCGGGCGCGGATATATGATGACGGTCGATTACGGGTTCGGCGTTCACGACTACCACAGCCCGGAGCGCGTGACCGGCACGCTGCTCTGCTATCACAAGCACCGGACAAACGACGAGCCGCTGAAGCGAGTCGGCAGACAGGACATCACGGCCCACGCCAACTTCACATCGCTTGTGGAATGGGGCGTGGATGCCGGATTGCAACCCCTCGGCTTTGTATCTCAGTCGAGTTTCCTGCTCAACATGGGGATAGACGGCTACATCGCCGAACTGCACCACGCGCTTCCGGAGGACGAGTTCCTGAAAGCCGCCGCGCAGGTGCGTTCGCTCATCATGCCGGACGCCCTGGGCGAAAGCCACAAGGTTCTGGTTCAGGCCAGAAACGCGCCTGACACACAAAACGCGCGGCTTGACGGAATCCGGATGCGCAACCGCCTCGATTACCTCATCGCAACCGCTTGATTCGTGGCCGCTTGACCGGCCTTGGCAACTCTTGGAAAAACTTGCATATTTTTGTTTGTTCGGTTAAATTCAAGGCCATTTCATTAATCAACGGAGAGACTGAAACGTGGATGAACTTGTCAGACTGAGGGGCGAAATCGACCGCATGGACGACGAGATCGTGCGTCTTATCAACGAGCGGGCGCGGATAGCCATCGAGGTGGGCAAGGTCAAGAAGGCCGCCGGTTCAAACGCGTTCTACTCGCCCGAACGCGAGCGTCTCATTTTCGAGCGGCTTGGCACAAACAATCCCGGCCCGTTTCCAACCGACGCGCTGAAGGCGGTATACCGCGAGATACTCTCCGGCGCGCTTTCGCTCGAAAAGCCTCTTCGCGTGGCGTATTTCGGCCCGGAAACCACATACACGCATCAGGCCGCCATTCGCGCATTCGGCTCGTCCGCCGAGTTTCTGCCGATGCACGGCATTCGCGACGTCTTCATGGCCGTGTCGCGGGGCGACGCGGAATACGGGGTTGTGCCGGTGGAGAACTCCACCGAGGGCGTTGTCACATACACTCTGGACGTTTTCATGGAGTCCGACCTTCGCATATCCTCCGAGCTTCTGCTTGAAATCAACAACAACCTGCTTTCGGTGTCCGGCAGAATCGAGGACGTGAAACGCGTATATTCCCATCCGCAGCCGCTGGCGCAGTGCAAGGAGTGGCTCGACCGGAACCTGAAGGACGTGCCGCTGATCGAGGTGTCGAGCACCGCATACGCATCGAAACGCGCGTCGGAAGAGCCGGACTCCGCCGCGATCGCCGGAGAGATGGCTGCCCAGCGACACAATCTGGCCTGCGTGGCCCGGCGCATTCAGGATATACCGGATAATTCCACGCGCTTTCTCACCATTTCCAAAAACATCACCCATCGTACCGGCCACGACAAGACATCGCTTTTGCTTTCGATAAAAGACCGCGTTGGCGGGCTTCTGAACATTCTTTCGCCGTTTTCGAGGCACGGACTAAATCTTAGCCGCATTCAGTCCAGGCCGTCGAAGCGCAGGGCGTGGGAATACATTTTCTTTATCGACCTTGTGGGGCACGTGGAAGACGAGCAGGTAACGGCGGCTCTTGCGGAGGTGGAGCAGGAGTGTGTGTTCCTGAAGATTCTGGGATCGTATCCGTCTGCGGATTCGTCCGCCGATGATTTATCGTCATGAAAATAGCGAAGCATATAAACGAGATACAGCCGTATGTTCCCGGCAAGCCCATCGAGGAGGTCGAGCGCGAACTCGGCGTCAAGGCCATAAAGCTCGCCTCGAACGAAAACCCGCTCGGCCCGTCGCCAAAAGCGCTCGAAGCGGCTTCCGCCGCGCTTGCATCCGTTCACCGCTACCCCGACGGCGGCGCGTACAACCTGCGAAACGCGCTTGCGGTTAAGTACGGGCTTGGGCCGTCGGAACTGATATTCGGCAACGGCTCGAACGAACTGATAGAACTTGCGGCGCGCGCGTTCATAATGCCGGGCGACGAGGCGGTGATGGCCGCGCCGTCGTTTCCTGTTTACGAATCGGTGGTCAAGGCGACCGGCGGCACATGCGTTGTCGTGCCTCTTCGCGATTACCGGCACGATCTGCACGCCATGGCGGCGAGGATTACCGGAAAAACGCGCGTGGTATTCATAGCCAATCCGAACAATCCGACCGGCACTATTGTCACCATGGCCGAATTCGCCGCGTTCATGCGCCGCGTTCCGGACAACTGCCTTGTGGTTATGGACGAGGCGTACAACGAATATGTGAGCGATCCCGAATGCGCCGATTCGATGCAGTATCTCTGCGGAGGCCGCGACGTGCTTGTCCTGCGCACGTTTTCGAAGGCATACGGCCTTGCGGGGCTTCGCATCGGTTACGGCATGGGGCCGGAAACGGTCATCGAGGCGATGAACCGCATCCGCCAGCCGTTCAACACCAGCTCTCCGGCGCAGGCGGCGGCGCTTGCCGCGCTTGGCGACAGGCAGCATCTGCAAAAGGTCATCGAGATGAACGAGGAAGGGAAAAAATATCTCTGCGCCGCGCTCTCCGGCATAGGCCAGCCGTTTGTTGCCTCGCAGGCCAATTTCATCTATCTGCCGCTTGCCGGTCTGCTCGATAGCCGGCTTGACAACCCGCTCGCATCCGGCGATGTCTATTACCGTTTAATGGAAAAGGGCGTGATCGTGCGCCCAGCCGGGCCGCAGGCCATCCGCGTGACAATCGGGCTTCCGGATGAAAACAGGCGGTTCATCGAGGCGTTTACGGAAGTGACAGGCAGGGGATGATTTTCAAGCGCGTTGCCGTTATCGGCGTCGGACTGCTTGGCGCGTCGTTCGCGCTGGCCGCCCATTCGCGCGGCCTTGCCGGGCATCTGACAGGCGTGGGGCGCTCGCGCGAAAACCTCGAACGCGCTGTTTCCATGGGCGCGATAGCGGATTTCACCAGCGATGCCGCATCCGGAACGCGCAACTGCGATCTCGTGGTGCTTGCCGCGCCGGTCGGATCGTTTGCCGCGCTTGCGCGGGAGATACGCGGGAGCCTTGAATCGGGCTGTATTGTCATCGATGTGGGAAGCGTGAAGGGTGGAATGGTTTCGCGGATGGAATCGCTTATGCCCGAAGGGGTGTCGTTTGTCGGATGCCACCCCATCGCGGGCGGATCGACATCCGGGGCGGGGGCGGCCCGCGCCGATCTGTTCGACGGCGCGCGGTGCGTCATTACGCCGACCGCCGGAACGAATCCGCGGGCGCTGGCCAGAGTCGAATCGCTGTGGCGTGCGCTCGGATCGACCGTGGAGATCATGGAGCCGGACGAGCACGACCGAATCTTCGCGGCTGTCAGCCACCTTCCGCATCTTCTGGCGTATGCGCTTGCAGGCTCGGTTTCCGGAGAACACGGCATCATGCGCCACGGCGGCAGGGGATTTCGCGACACGACACGCATCGCGGGAAGCCCGCCGGACATCTGGCGCGACATATTCGGCATGAACAGGGATAATTTAATCGCTTCGCTCGACCGCTTCGAGGCGGTTTTGAAGCGCTACCGCGCGCTGATTGAAGCGTCGGACTTCGACGCTCTTTGCGCCGAACTGGCGAAGGCAAAGGAAGCGAGGGACAGCCTTGAAAACGGTTAAGCCTTCGGAACCGCTCAAGGGAACTATAACCGTTCCCGCGGACAAGTCGATCACTCACAGGGCGATCATCTTTTCGAGCCTTGCCGAAGGCGATTCGGTCATAAGAAATCCGCTTCGGGCCGAAGACCCGATGAGCACGCTTGCGGCGTTCCGGCTGATGGGAGTTTCGGCGCGCGACGGCGAGGGCGGCGAGATCATAATAAACGGCAACGGGCTTCGCGGCCTTGCGGAGCCGTCGGATGTGATCGACTGCGGAAACTCCGGCACTACCGCCCGCCTGCTTTGCGGCGTGCTTGCGGCGCAGCCGTTTTTCTCCGTGCTCACGGGCGACGCATCGCTTCGCCGCCGCCCCATGAGCCGCGTAACCGGCCCGCTGTCGGAGATGGGCGCCAGGTTTTTCGGACGTGACAACGGGAAATTGCTGCCGATTGCGGTGCGGGGCGGCCTGTTGAAACCGATCCGTTTCGTCTCTCCGGTTGCAAGCGCGCAGATAAAAACCGCGATACTGCTTGCCGGGCTGTTCTGCGACGGCGTGACCGAGGTTGTCGAACCCGAACGTTCGCGCGATCACACGGAGCGGATGCTTCCGGCATACGGCGCGAATCTGGAAGTGGACGGCCTTGCCGTGCGGATTGCGGGCGGCGCAAGGCTTTCCGGCATGGACATGACAGTGCCCGGCGATATTTCGAGCGCGGCCTTTTTCATCGTTGCGGCGCTGATCGTTCCCGGCTCGGAGGTTTTGGTGGAAAACGTCGGGATGAATCCGACGCGAACCGGCATGATCGACATACTGCTCGAAATGGGCGCGGATATCCGGATTCAAAACGAGCGCGCCGTTTCGGGCGAGCCGGTAGCCGATATTCTGGCCCGCCACAGCGAGCTTAAGGCTATTACAATAGGCGGAAGCGTGATTCCCCGCGCAATAGACGAGTTTCCGTCCATATGCGTGGCCGCGGCGTTTGCCGATGGAAAAACCGTAATCCGCGACGCCGCCGAGCTTCGGGTGAAGGAGTCCGACAGAATCCGCGCGATGGCCGAATGCCTCGGCGCGATGGGCGTTCCGGTGGAGGAGCTTCCGGACGGCATGGCGATTACGGGAGTGAAGACGCTTTCGCCGGGCGCGTTTGACAGCCGTGGCGATCACCGCATCGCCATGTCGATGGCAATTGCCGGGCTTCGGGCAAACGGTGAGTCGCGCATAGAGGGCGACGAATGCATCGCCACGTCGTTCCCGGATTTCTGGGACTGTCTGCGGCGCTTGCAGGGCGGAGGAACTTAGCCTTGGTTATAGCTATGGACGGCCCGGCCGGCGCGGGCAAAAGCACGGTGGCCAAACTCGTTGCGGCGAAACTTGGGTTTTCGTATCTCGACACCGGCGCGCTCTACCGTTCGGCGGCGTTGAAGGCGCATCGCCTTGGGATTGCGCTTGAGGATTCTCCGGAGCTTAGGCGGATGATGGCGGAAATGGTAATAGGTTTCGACGGCGCGAGAGTTCTGCTTGACGGCGAGGACGTGAGCGAGGCGATACGAACGCCGGATGCAAGCCATCGCGCGTCGGTTATCTCAGCCATTCCCGTTGTGCGCGAGATGCTGCTTCCGCTTCAACGCCGCATCGGGGAGAAACAAGGCATTGTTGCCGACGGGCGCGACATGTGCACGGTTGTGTTTCCGGACGCGAAAAACAAGTTCTTCATAGACGCATCCGTTGAGGAACGCGCGCGCAGGCGTTTTCTGGAGCTTTCGGCAAAGGGCATGGCGACCACGCTAGAGGCGGTGCTGGAGGATCTGCGCATTCGCGACGAGCGCGACTCCACGCGTGAAACCGCGCCGCTTCGCCGGGCCGACGACGCGGTATACATTCTTACCGACGGGCTTGACGCCGGGCAGGCCGCGGACATGGTCTTGTCGATGTTGAAAGGCGCCGATACGTAAATGGAAGTGATCGTTTCCGAGGGCGCCGGATTCTGCTTCGGAGTGAAGCGCGCCATTCAGCTTGCCTTCGACACCGCGAAAGGCGGGGCCGGGCCGGTGCATACGCTGGGGCCGATCATCCATAATCCGCAGGTTGTGGAGCGGCTTTCCGGCGAGGGAGTGACTGTTGTCGATTCCGTGGGAGGCGCGCAGGACGGCGGTATCCTGATCATCCGCTCGCACGGCGTGGGGCCGTCCGTATATCGCGAGATCGAAAGTCGGGGGCTTCGCATGGTTGACGCGACATGCCCGTTCGTGAAAACAGCGCAGGAACATGCGCGGAAGCTGAGCGAGGCTGGTTATCAGGTTATCATCGTTGGCGAGGAGTCGCATCCGGAGGTGCGGGGAATTCTCGGATACGCCGGGGCCGACGCCTTTGTCATCGGCAGGGAATGCCGCATTGAACAATTCTCAATAAAGCGTAAAGTTGGTATAATTTCTCAAACCACGCAGTCGTTCGAGAATCTGTCGCGCGTGGTTTTGGCTGTTTTACCGAGGGTTTCCGAACTCAAGGTGCATAATACGATATGCAACGCCACGCGGCAGAGGCAGGCCGAGGCCATCGGCCTTGCGGAAAGGGTTGACCTGATGCTTGTGGTGGGCGGAAAAAACAGCGCCAACACCCAGCGGCTGAAAACCCTTTGCGAGGAAAAGGGAGTTAGGGTGTATCATGTCGAAACAGCCGATGAAATCGACGACAGTTGGCTTGAGGGCGCGCGCACCGTTGGATTGACCGGCGGCGCGTCAACGCCCGACTGGATAATATCGGAAGTGAAAAAACGGCTTCAGGAACAGGACGATCGATGATCGATTCAACCGACGAGGAAATCGGGGACGGCGGCGAATTTGACGGGCTTTTCGAGGAAAGCCTTCGCGCGCTAAGCAGCGGCACGCTGGTTGACGGCGTTGTCGTTGCGGCGGGCGCTTCCGGCGTTGTGGTTGACATCGGCTACAAGTCGGAGGGAGTAATTCCATCCGGCGAATTCACGGACGCCGAACTCGCGGCGCTCAGGCCCGGCGATGTCATATCGGTGTTCATCACGCGAATAAACCAGGCAGAGGGAGTCGTTTCCCTTTCGAAGCGGCGGGCCGACGCGCTTCGGGTGTGGGACAGGCTGGAGGCGGCTGCCGAGAACGGAGCGCCCGTTGAAGGAGTTATAGACGGAGTGCTCAAGGGCGGCATGAGCGTGAGCATTGAAGGTGAGCCGGTATTTCTTCCAAGCTCGCATATCGGCATCCGCCCGGTCAGAAACCATGAGGAGATGATCGGAACCGTTGCGCTCTTCAAGGTTCTGAAGGTCAACAAGCGCCGCAGGAACGCCATAGTTTCGAGGAAACTCTATCTTGAGGACGAGCTGAAGGAGAAGCGGAAGCATACGCTTGCCATGCTGGCAAAGGGCGCTGTGCTGGACGGCACGGTCAAGAGCCTGACCGATTACGGAGTTTTCGTCGATCTTGGCGGAATTGACGGGCTTCTTCATGTTTCGGATATTTCGTGGGGCAGGGTTTCAAGTCCGGCGGAGCGATTCAGCCCCGGCAACTCATTGCGGGTGGTTGTTCTCGATTACGACGCCGAGGCCGGAAAGGTGACGCTTGGCCACAAGCAGCTCAAGCCCGATCCGTGGCTGTCCGCCGATGAGCGTTATGGGGTGGGCGATCCGGTAATTGGCAGGGTGATGGGTCTGACAGACTACGGAGCGTTTGTCGAGATCGAGGAAGGCGTTGAAGGGCTGGTTCACGTATCCGAGCTTCGATGGGGCACGCGCCCGAAGAGCGCCGCCGATCTGCTTGCGAAGGGGCAGGTCATCGATGCCGTCATTCTGAAAGTCGACACGAAGGAGCGCCGCATCTCGCTCAGCGTCAAGCGCCTTGCCCCAAATCCGTGGGAGGCTGTGGCGCAGCGGTTCAGGCCGGGGCAGCTCATAAGGGGCGAGGTCAGGAATCTGACCGATTTCGGCGCTTTTGTGCGCATCGAGGACGGCATAGACGGTCTTGTTCATGTGTCCGACATGTCGTGGACGAAGCATGTGAGGCATCCGTCCGAGATCGTAAAAAAAGGCGATGTGGTGGATGCAGTTGTGCTTGCCATAGACGCGGCGCGCGAACGCATGTCGCTCGGCATCAAGCAGCTTGGCCCCGATCCGTGGCTTGAGGGTATAACCCAGAGGTTCCGCGTGGGCGATATTGTGTCGGGAAGCGTGATAAAGGTTGTGGAGTTCGGAATTTTCGTGGAGCTTGACGGCGGCATGGAGGGTCTCGTCTACGCGTCGGAAATAAGCGGAGACGCCGCGATGGAAATACGCGATAAGGCAAGGCCGGGCGACGGCATAAAGGTGAAGATAATAAAGGTGGATACTCACGAACGAAAGATCGGGCTGAGCCTGCACGGTGTTGCCCAATGCCAGCCCCAGTCAATGCCCCAGCAAGGTGTGATAAATGAATGAAGCTCCGGTGAACGAACAGCCGCCAATGCCGGAAATCAAACCCGGCGCGCACTGGACGAAAAAGAAGAGTTGCGTGATTAGCGCGGTTTTCCTGTCGCTTCTTCTGCTGCTCAGCCTCCTCATAACGCTTGCGGACAAGGGCAGGGTGGGCAAGGGCAAGGTGGGCATGGTCAAGATCGAGGGGGTGCTCGGCCTGGATATAGATGAATCCGCCATTGTGGAGGAACTTAAGGATTACCGTGACGACAGCTCCATCAACGCGGTTGTCATACGCATAAACAGCCCAGGCGGCGCGGTCGCGCCTTCGCAGGAGATCTTCGAGGCGGTGCGGAAACTGCGCGCGAAAAAGAGCGTTGTCGTGTCGATGGGATCGCTCGCGGCATCGGGCGGCTACTATATCGCGGTGGCGGGCGACAAGATCGTGGCCAACCCCGGCACGCTTACCGGCTCGATAGGCGTAATCATGGAGATTCCGAATGTAGAGGGACTGATGGGCAAGGTCGGCGTGCGCACCGAGGTGATAAAGGCCGGAAGCCACAAGGACATGGCCTCGATGTGGCGGACAATGTCTCGCGAGGAGCGGATGATACTGCAACGGCTTCTGGACGATGTTCACGACCAGTTCATTGAGGCGGTGGCGGATAACCGGAACATGGACGTTGCCGAGGTGCGGGAGCTGGCGGACGGCAGGGTCTTTACAGGCAGGCAGGCCAGGGAGCTTGGGCTTGTCGATGAGATCGGCACGCTGGAAGATTCGGTGAAGTCGGCCGCCAAGCTTGCCGGCATCGAGGGCGAGCCGGATGTCGTGACAAAGAAAAAGGGATTATCCATACGGGAGTTACTGAAGGAAGACATGGGGCAGATGTTCGGGCGCATATTCGGCAGGGCGAATCCGGCCTCCGGAATGCAGGTTCGATTTCTCATGTCTCCGTAGTTACGGGTTTCATGCGGCACACGATTGGCGGACACAAAAAGAGCGACATGCCCGCGGGAGGGAAGCAACTTGAGAACTCTTACGAAAGGGGTATGCACATATGACTCGTTCCGAGTTGATCGGGATTGTCACGGAGAAGGTGGGCGGCCTTACAAGGCGCGACACGGAGAAGATCGTCAAGGCGATACTTGACGGAATAAAGGATGCGCTTGGGCGCGGAGAGAAGGTTGAAATCCGGGGCTTCGGAAATTTCCGCCTGAGGGAACGCCGTTCGCGCAGGGCCCGGAATCCGAAGACGGGAACCACCGTTGACGTGCCGATCAAGAAGGTGCCTTTTTTCAAGGTTGGCAAGGAGATGAAGGAAATGGTGGACGGAAAAACGCCGGGTCATTGAAAAGACGGGAGCTTTTAACGGAAGCGATTGCATGGATGGCGGCCCTGCTTTCGGCGGGAGCGGCGGGGCTGTTGCTGTCGGTCTATCCGGCTGGCGTCAGAAAGAAGAAGCTCGAATACTTTCCGGTGCTGAACGCCGATGACGCGCCCCGAAGGGGCGTGAAGAACATCACGGTTCCGTATGTCGCGGGCGGACGGAAGTTCGAGGCGCGGGCGTTTCTGGTTGCGGAAGGCGGCGGGCTGATCGCATTGTCGTCGCGCTGCACGCATCTTGGGTGTTCGGTCAGTTGGGACAGAAACAGAAACGAGTTCATCTGCCCCTGTCACGGCGGAAGATACGATATTTCGGGAAACCGCATTGCCGGGCCGCCTCCCGCCCCGCTGGATCGAATGCCTGTAAGGATAGATAGCGACCGTATTCTTGTCGGGATCATGGTATAGGCAAACGGTGCGCACACCCATTCGCATGGTGACCGATTCGCTTGACCGGCTCTTCGGGTTCAAGCGCCCGCACGGAAGATTCCTCGAACGGCGGCTGCCGGACCGGCTGAAGGAGCGGCTGAACTATTTATATTGTTTCGGCGGCATCACGTTCACGCTATTCCTGATGCTCCTCTTCACCGGGCTTCTTCTTTCGGTTTACTATTCGCCTTCGGAGGAACATGCGTATGAATCGATTGTGCGGATACAGGAGACGGTTTTCGCCGGCGCTCTCATTCGCGCCATCCATAAATGGTCTGCAAACCTGATGGTTGTGGCCATGCTTGTTCATATGGCGCGTGTTTTCGCCGGCGGCGCATACAGGCATCCGCGCGAGTTGACATGGGTTGCCGGAACCGCGCTTCTGGTCATCACTCTCGCGTTCGGATTCACCGGCTACCTGCTTCCCTGGAACCAGAAGGCGTACTGGGCCACGGTTGTTGGAACCGCGATGCCGGGAACGCTTCCGCTTGTTGGCGAGAGCCTGACGCTGCTGTTTCGGGGCGGCGAGGACGTGACCGGCGAAACGCTTGTCAGGTTCTATTCCATCCACACTCACTGGCTGCCGGTTTTAACATTTGTGATGCTCTGGGCGCATTTCCATATGATTAAGCGCCGCGGCATTGCCGGAGGAATGTAACGTGAGCGGACGCGACGATAACGAAGGCAGACGGTTCTATCCCGATTATCTTTTCGAAATACTGCTCTCCATTCTGCTTGCGCTTCAGGTTCTGCTGGTGCTCGCGCTGCTTTTCCCTCCGCATCCGGGCAGACCGATAAATCTGACGGGGCAGTATGAGCCGAAGCCCGAGTGGTATTTTCTATGGCTCTACCAGCTTATAAGATATTTTCCGGGCAGGACAGCGGCGCTCGGAACGGTTATAATTCCAGTTGTGATATTCGCCGTCGTGGCCGCCGTGCCGTTCATCGACAGACATGGCAAGCCTCGCGACAGACGTTTGGCGGTTATGGTGGTAGCATCGATATTTACCGGAGTCTGCCTGCTTACGGCGCTCTCGTCATTCTGACATGTTGTAATTATCTGGAGGTTGGGGTCATGGGTAACTCGCCGGGCGACATGATGAAGGAACTCAACGCGATTCAACGCCGCGTGAACAAGCTGTTCGACGATTTCAGGCTCCAACAGAGCGGACGCGTGCAGGACGGCACATGGCTTCCCGCGGCGGATGTTTACGAAACCGATGGCGCTATCGTGGTAAAGGTGGAGGTGCCTGAGGTTCTGCCGGAAGACGTGGATATCTCGCTCAGCCAGAACATACTTACGCTTCGCGGCGAGCGCCGGCCCGCCAGAAACCGTAATATGGAGCAATATCACAGGGTTGAGCGGTCATACGGCATTTTCACCCGCGTGTTTTCACTTCCGGTATCGCCCGATCCGGAGGGCGTCACGGCGCAGTTCGACGATGGCGTGCTTACCGTGATGGTTCCAAAGACATCAGGCGGCGGAAAGATTTTGGTTGGGTGACAAATGTTGCTTTCAGCAAGCGATGCGGTTGAAACGGAGAGCACTCCGGTCGAAATAGCGCGTGAGTTCGCTGTAGCCGTAAGACACATTGTATCCGCCGCGTCAATAATACTGTTTGGCTCAGCGGCTAGGGGGCAGTGGCATTCGGACAGCGATCTGGACATCTATATCGAGGTTCCGGATGGCTGCGAAATCGATTCCATCAGGGATGCAATAGACTCTATGGCTTGGGAAATCGGACGCAAGAACGGTCTTGTCATTCAGACTGTGGTTTACACTCGTGGCGAAGTATGGGACACGCCCCGCCGCTCCTTGCCGTTTATAATAGCCGTTCATGGGGAAGGGAAAGCTCTGTGAACGAGGCCGATGCCGCAATACTTATTGCAAACAATATCAGGAAGGCAGAAGACGCGTTGCTTCAGGCAGAAGCGCTTATCGGCATCAACCAGTATTTTGGCGTGGTCAACAGAGGGTATTACGCGATGTTTTACGCGGCATCCGCCATTCTTCTTACAAAGGGGATGGGATCGTCGAAGCATTCCGGGGTTCTGTCAATGCTTGACAAGGAGTTTGTGAACAAGGGTTTGATTCCGTCTCACTGGTCAAGGATGTTGCGGAACGCATTCAATCTGAGAAGTTGGGGCGACTACGATACGCAGGGAGATGTCAGTGCGGCGCAGGCACGAAAAATTCTTGAGGATGGCAACAATTTCGTGTCGTGGGTCAAGCAATGGCTTGGCGAGGCAAGCCAGCCATCGCCTTGACTTCGCGCCAGCCTACAACTTATAGTTGCCTGCCGCATGGGAACGCGGAATTTCAATGACACCTGAACTTGATCTCGCAAACATAATCCAGAAGATAGCGATAAACGCGCTTCCCCTTCTATTCTCGGTCATCCTGCACGAGGTTGCCCACGGCTGGGCCGCGAACCGCCTCGGCGATCCTACAGCGCGGATGCTTGGGCGGCTGACGCTCAATCCGGTTCCGCATATCGACCCCATTGGAACGGTGCTCATGCCGCTGATGCTGCTTGCGCTTGGCGGGCCGATATTCGGCTATGCCAGGCCGGTTCCGATAACCGCCGCGAACTTCCGCCACCCCACTCAGGGCATGGCCATCGCCGCAGCGGCCGGACCTGCCGTGAACATACTGCTTGCCGTTGCAAGCGTCATACTGCTTCGGCTGTTTCAACTGGTGATAGGCATAAGTCCGCCGGACATCGTCATGGCCGCGGTTGTGCCGATAGGCTTGATGTTGAACGCCTCGATCATCTGGAACACCTATCTTGCGGTCTTCAACATGATTCCGCTTCTTCCGCTCGACGGCGGAAGGGTGCTGATGGGCATTCTGCCCAAGAAGGCGGCCAATTCGTTTTCCAGAATCGAGCCGTACGGTTTTCTCATACTGATGATACTGATATTCTCCGGATTCACGCGCCACATAGTTACCGTGCCGGTGAATCTCGTTTTCGGACTACTTGAATGGATCGGCGGCCTTATATGAAGATATCCGACATGAAAAAACGGGTTCTTTCCGGAATGCAGCCGAGCGGGCGGCTGCATCTTGGCAATCTGCTTGGCGCGCTCCAGAACTGGGTGCATCTGCAAGACGATTACGACTGCTTCTATTTCGTTGCCGACTGGCATGCGCTTACCACCGGCTACGCCGACACCTCGACGGTTGCCGAAAACACGCGCAACGTTCTGGCAGACTGGCTGGCAGCCGGACTCGATCCGGATCGTTCGACCATATTCGTTCAGTCGATGGTGAAGGAACACGCCGAGCTGCATCTGCTTCTGAGCATGATAACGCCGCTCGGATGGCTGGAGCGCGTGCCTACGTACAAGGAAAAGCAGGATCAGATCAAGGATCGCGACCTGGGGACTTACGGATTTCTGGGCTATCCGGTGTTGCAGTCCGCCGATATTCTGATCTACCGCCCTGCGTTCGTGCCGGTTGGAATAGACCAATTGCCGCATCTTGAGATCACGCGCGAGATCGCCCGGCGGTTCAACCACCTGTACGGCTGCGAGGTTCTGACCGATCCGGAAGGGAAGCTCGCCAAATTCCCGAAGGTTCCGGGCGTGGACGGGCGGAAGATGTCGAAGTCTTACGACAACTGCCTGTACCTGTCCGATCCGCCGGAGCTTAACGACAAGAAGATTCGCACCATGATGACCGATCCGGCGCGCGCGCGCAGAACCGACACAGGCAATCCTGACGTCTGTCCGGTCTTCGACCTGCACAAGATTTTTTCCACCGGCGACGAACGGGAATACTGCGCGGACGGCTGCAAGACGGCGGGTATCGGCTGCATGGACTGCAAGAAGGTGCTTATTCCTCATGTGCTTGCGCTTCTGGAGCCGATATACGCAAACCGGCAGGAATTCATGGCAAACCCGCATCGGCTTGAGGAAATTGCCGCGGCGGGCAGCCGCAAGGCCTCGACGGCGGCAGCCGAAACCATGAGCGCCGTGAGAAGCGCGATGAAGCTGCCCTGACAGCCGGAAGCCGGATGCGCCGAATAACAGCCGCGCTCGCAGCATTGCTGATTTTCGCCGGATGCGCCTCGTTCGGTGGTGAATCCAAAAGCGCGAAGCTGTCGCGGTCGCACTACATGATGGGCAACTCGTATTTCGCCCAGAACCGCATTCAGGACGCGTTTCTTGAGTTCCAGAAATCCGTGGCCGAGAACCCACGCAACAAGGACGCCCGCAACATGCTTGGGCAGGTTTACGCCATTCTGGGCGAATACGACAAGGCGGTATCCTCATATCGTGAAGCGCTGGATATCGACCCGGATTTCGCCGACGCGCATCACAATCTGGCCATGACATTCGTTATGACCGGCCGCCTAGACGAGGCGATTGCCGAGTGCGAAAAAGTGCTGGAAGACCCTCTATACGAAGTTCCGGAAACCGCGCTGAACACCATGGGTTACGCCCAGATGATGAAGGGCGAGAACGAGCAGGCCATCGACTTGTTCAAGAAAGCGCTGCTTCGCCGCCCCATCCCGCAGGCAAGCTACAATCTGGCGCTTGCCTACGAGCGCACGGGCAGGAACGATGACGCTGAAAGGGAGCTTGCGCGTCTGGTTGAGCGGCATCCGGGCTACGCAGAGGCACACTTCGCGCTTGCCAGGCTCTGCCTGAAACGCGGCGACACGCCAAAGGCGCGGCAACACTTCCACGAAACAATGAATCTCGCGCCGGATTCGGAGATGGGGGCCTCAGCGCGGAAGGAACTGGAGCGGCTTCGGTAACTCCAACCGGAAGGAACTGGAGCGGCTTCGGTAACCTCACCCCTGCCCCTCTCCTCCGGGAGAGGGGCAGGGGGGGCGGTCACATCGTGGCGTGGATGGCCGGCTGATGTTTCGGCATTGCCGTCATGGCGGCGCGGTAGAGTGATCGGCCCGATTCCAGGCATTTGTCGCAAACAAGCTGTGTTCCCTCGGTCGGCGGAAAAATCGTGCGGCTGTAGAAATTCTTGTACTCCATCTCCTCGTTACACCTGCTGCATCTTGCCTTTTCCATGCTGAAACCTCCTGAGATTTAGTTTGGAAGCCTGTTGCCAAGAAAAAAAGCATCCGCGGATGGAACCACGAATGCCTTAATTGCCGTTGCCGTTGCAACCGATCGGTGAAAAAGCGCCGCCGAAAGACGGCTATTACAGTCCATGACGTCGTAAAACCTCCGGAACTGATCTGATGAACATTTGGAACGCCTGCCGGTATTGTGCTGCCTCATTTATCTGACCGGCCAAGTTCAGATATTTTTACTCCAACCGGCAGCTTATTGCAAGCAGAATTTTCGTGGATGCCGTCTACGGTTCAACATGGCCCTGCGGCTCTATGTGTACCACCACGTCGGCAAGCTCCGGAAATGTTGCCTTCAGCCTGTCGGCCACGGCATGGGCCACGTCATGCGCCGCGCCGGTGGTCATGTCGCGGCTGACAATTACGTGCAGATCGACATGCACATGATCCTTCCGCCCGCGTGTGCGAACCTCGTGGCAGTCGATCACACCGTCAACGCCGAGGGCGGCGCGGCAGATAAGGTCGCTGTCGAACGCCACCGCGTCCGTCAGTATGTCTGAGGCGCTTCGCAGAATCTCGTAGCCCATGCGGCCTATCATCACCGTGATGAATACGGCCGCCAGCGGATCGAGCGCCGGATAGCCCATTCGCGCTCCGATCAGACTGGCAATAACCGCAAGCGTCGTGTATATGTCGCTTTTTGTATGCATTGCGTCGGCCAGCAGAAAATCGCTGCCAAGCTCCACGCCGCGCCGCCGCTCGTAACGCGACACTCCGATGTTTACAAACAGCGTAACGATCATCACCACGAATCCGCCAGGCTCCACCTCCGGCCCCTTCGCGCCGGACAGATTCTGGAAAACGCGTTTCAAAATCTCTATCGAGGTCAGAAACATCATCACAGAGATGGCAACAGTCGATAGCGTTTCGTACTTCTTGTGGCCGTATGCGTGGTTTTCGTCCGGCGGGCGGGAGGCCATCCATATTCCGGCAAGGCCGATTACGTTCGACGCGCCGTCGAAGAACGAGTGAAATCCGTCGGCTGTCATGCTGATCGAGCCGATCAGGTAGCCGTAGGCGATTTTCGCCGCCGCCACCCCGGCGTTCAAGCCAAGGGTCAGCAGGAGGACTTTACGGATCTTTCGGCTCTTGTCCACGCGAAAGAATCTCCAGCCATTTCTTTTTGAACGCATCGAAGCTTCCGGCCACGATGGCCTCGCGCATCCTGCGCATGAAATCCAGATAGAAATGCAGGTTGTGGATGGTGTTTAACCGCATGGAAAGAATCTCTCGCGCCATGAACATGTGGCGCAGATATGCGCGGGAGTAGTTCCGGCAGGTGTAGCACGAGCAGTTGGGATCGAGCGGCCCGGCGTCGCGCGTGTGCTCGGCGCGCTTGATGCTTATTCTGCCCACGCTGGTGAAAAGCGTGCCGTTTCTGGCGTTTCGTGTTGGCATCACGCAGTCGAACATGTCTATTCCGTTTGCCACGGCCTCAAGCATGTCCGGCAGATCACCCACGCCCATCAGGTATCGCGCATGGGTTTGCGGCAGAAGCGGCGCGGTGTGACCCAGAACATCGTACATCAAGTTCTTTGGCTCGCCCACGCTCAGGCCTCCGATGGCGTAGCCGTCGAAGCCTGTTTCCATAAGCTCGTTCGCGCTCTGCCGCCGCATGTCCGGAAACATTCCGCCCTGCACGATGCCAAAGACCGCCGCGTCGGTAGTCCGCGCCGCCTTGGAGCGCGCCGCCCACTGCGTGGTCAGTCGAATTGATTTCGACACATACGCCTCGTCCGCCGGATACGGAATGCACTCGTCGAACACCATCATGATGTCTGAGCCGAGCGCCTCCTGAATCTCTATCGCGCGTTCCGGCGTCAGGAAATGAAGCGAGCCGTCGATGTGCGAGCGGAATTCAACGCCGTCGCCCTTGATCTTGCGGAGATTCGCCAGGCTGAACACCTGAAACCCGCCGCTGTCGGTAAGTATCGGCCCACGCCAGTTCATGAAGCGATGCAGGCCGCCGATGTGGCGTATGACGTCGTGGCCTGGGCGCAGATAGAGGTGATATGTGTTGCCGAGGATTATCTCCGCGCCCACCTCCACAAGCTCTTCGGGCGACATCGCCTTCACCGTTGCAATTGTGCCGACCGGCATGAACGCGGGGGTTTCGATAACGCCGCGCGGGGTGACGACACGGCCCCGGCGGGCGGCGCCGTCTGTTGAAAGGAGTTCGAAACTGACCATGGATTTATCGTTGTTTGAAGTGGATGACCGGCTGGCCGCAGATATGGTGAATCTGAAATCCGCCTATGCGAACAGCAACGGGAATTCCGGATTCGAGTCTATTTAATATGATGGTCTTCCCGCCAGGAGACAATAAAAGCGAAAGCCGCTATCACCAAAAGCCCTGCGAGAATTATGTAACCCGAACTCATTCCAAGTCACCTTTCTTCGGCGGTATTGTGTAAAATGCTGTTATAGTCAGAACAAGCACAACCATCGCTATTGCCAATCCCATTTCAACCGTCAGCGTTTTTGTCAGAAAACCGCCTATCAATCCAACCGTGGCAAGATATTTTGCCACGTCCATAAGCATAACGCCGAGTTCCCTGCGTCTGTTCTCATGTCTCATGAGTTGATTATAGCATCAAACCGCGCAGCGCAAGGTCTGCAAGTCGTGTTTTATCGCTCATGGTACAATCTTCCACAGTCGCTTGCCGGATTACATTTCTTCCGGCGCGTTCACGCCAAGAATCGACAGCCCCTCGTGCAGCACAACCTCAACGGCGCGGCCAGCGCCATGCGCGCAAGGCCAAGCTCGCTATTGGGTTTACCATTTTTCGACTGCTATCTTATCGATACTGTTAAAGTGGGCATCATTCGTGACAAGTATCAACGAGTAGTGTTGCGCGATTGCTGCGATCCAGATGTCATTTTCCGGTATCGGCTGACCTTTGGCTTTTAAATCGTTCTTTATTGTCCCATAGCGTTTTGCTATGCCGGAATTGCAGGACAAAATACTATTGCTGCTCACAAATTCATCTATGCGAGCAATATTCTCATGAAATTTGGCTGACTTGCAGGCTCCAAAATAGAGTTCACCAATGGCAATGCATGAAACGAATACTTCCGATGCCTCCGCCATCCGCGCATGAACCGCGGAATCCTTTGCAAAAAGAGCGATAATGACATTGGTGTCGAGAAGGTATCTACCACTCATTTGTATCGACGCGCTCGCAGTTGTCCTCGATCGCCCGCGACATCGAGTGCAAGTCCTCGCCAGAAATTACTCCTTCAAAACGCAAGAGGCTTTTACCCTCGACGCCTTTGGGAATGAGTGAGTTCGCGAAATCCAGAACTCGCAACTGCAAGTCGTACGGAAGTTTATCCATCTGTGCAAAAAGACTATCTTTTAAAACAGCCGTCGTCATAAGTCACCTCCTGCGCTTGTCTCATAGTAACACGCTCAAGCACACCGTCCCAAATCCCCCTCGGCATAATCCCTGAACGTCGTGAATCCTCCGGACAGGCGAGGTTCACCGTAGCGCTAAAAGGTCGTTTCGCTATCGGCCAGCCAAGTGTGGCTTGCGCTGCTCGACAGCATTGCATTTACATCTCTTCCGGCGCGTTCACGCCAAGAATCGACAGCCCCTCGTGCAGCACAACCTCAACGGCACGGGCCAGCGCCATGCGCGCAAGGCCAAGCTCGCGGTCGTCTTCCAGCAGCACGCGGTGATTGCGATAGTAGGCGTGAAACTCGCCCGCAAGTTCCTGCAGGTAATACGTTATCCGGTGCGGCTCACACGCAGTCGCCGCGCCCTCGAACACGGCCGGATAGCGGCAGAGTTTTTTTATCAGGCCGATTTCATCCGGCTCGGTGAGGCGTGAAACGTCTATCCGGCCCATCGCGTTCCGGTCAACGTCTTGAAAACCCTTCGACGGAGCCTGACGGAAGATGCTGTTTATGCGGGCATGGGCGTACTGAACGTAATAAACCGGATTTTCCGACGACTGCGCCTTTGCCGTCTCGATGTCGAAGTCCAGATGGCTGTCGCACCGGCGCGTGAGAAATATGAATTTGGCTATGTCCGCCCCAACCTCGTCAACCACCTCGCGGAGCGTGATGAACTCTCCGGAACGCTTCGACATCTTCACCGGCTCTCCGCCCCGAAGCAGGCTTACGATCTGGACAAGCAACACTCGGAACTTCTCACTGTCGAGGCCGAACGCCTGAAGCGCCGCGCCGACGCGCGGAATGTAGCCGTGGTGATCCGCGCCCCAGATATCGATTATCGAGTGGAACCCCCTGTCGAGCTTGTCCTTGTGATATGCGATGTCGGAGGCGAAATAGGTGAACTCGCCGTCGGCCTTTATCACCACGCGGTCTTTTTCGTCGCCGAATACGCTGGAGGCAAACCAGACCGCGCCGTCTTTATCGTACAGATGCCCGGCGGCGCGAAGGCTGTCCAGCGCGGCGGAGACCTTGCCGCTTGCAAAAAGCGATTTCTCGCTCTTCCATGTGTGGAAAACCACGCCGAAAGACTCCAGATCGGCCTTCAAGTCGGCAAGCATGCGCTTGTAAGACCATTCCACTATCTCGTCGCGGCAGTCGTCGAACGGCATGTTCCGGTATTTTTCGCCCGCTTCATCCATCAGGGCCTGCGCGGCTTCGGCAATGTAGTTGCCGCGATAGGAATCTTCCGGAAGTTCAACCGTCTCGCCCAAAAGCTGCCTGTAGCGGATATGCACCGAAAGTCCCAGCAGCTTTACCTGACGTCCGGCGTCGTTGATGTAAAACTCGCGCTCGACGGCAAATCCGGCGGCGGAGAGAAGATTGGAAAGCGCAAGCCCCACGGCAGCGCCCCGTCCGTGGCCTATGTGAAGCGGGCCGGTGGGGTTGGCCGAGACGAACTCAACCTGCACACGCGCTCCGCCGCCCACGTTCGGGCGCAGATACGCGCGGTCCTCGCGCAGGATTTTATAAAGATTTCCGTGCCAGAATGCGTTTCCGAACCTGAAATTGATAAACCCCGGCCCGGCTATCTCGATGGACGAAAAAGCGTCCGTCGCCTGCTCTATAGCCGCCTTGATCTCCTGGGCCACCTGGCGCGGCGCTTTCCGGAGCGGCTTGGCAAGAAGCATGGCAAGATTCGTGGCCAAGTCTCCGTGAGCCTCGATTTTGGGTGTCTGAACCTCGAAGCGCGGGAGTTCAGCAATTCCCCAGCCGGGCATGAGCGGCGTTACCGCGTCTGTAATTATTTTGCATACGTTGTTTATCATGGCTGTCTAGTCTAGCGGCGAGCAGAAATGGTTGTCAAACCAACTTGGCGAGGCACATGTGATAAACTCGATATGCCGGACAATATCGGGATTATGAATTGCAAGGAGAACAATATATGCAGCCGCAGCAGCACGAGATACAGACAGAGGTTCTTATAGTCGGGGCGGGGCCTGCCGGGCTTGCCGCCGCCATCTACACGGCTCGCGCCAACAGAAAGACGCTTGTGCTCAAGGGCAAGGCGAAGTCGTCGCTTGAACTGGCGCACGCGGTGGAAAACTATCCGGGCGTGGAGTCTGTGAGCGGGCCGGAGCTTCTTGAGAAATTCGAAAAGCAGGCAACAGGTTTCGGCGCAACCATCATGCAGGGCGACGTTATCGAATACGGGCTTGGCTACGACCCCAAGATGGTTACCACCAGAGGCGAGATAATCATCGCCGACGTCGTGATCGTGGCAACCGGCAGGGGCGGCCACAAAACGCAGATCGAGAACGAGGACAGGTTCATAGGAAGCGGCGTTTCGTATTGCGCCGTATGCGACGGCGCGTTTTATAAGGGCAGGAAGGTTGTGGTGTACGGCAACGACCACGAGGCCGTTGAAGACGCGCTTATGCTCAAGCAGCTTGGCTGCGAGGTTACGCTGGTTTCATACTGCAAGAAGATGAAATGCCCTGAATCGCTTCGGGATGCCGCGCGGGAGCGCGGAATAACAATCCTGCACAACACGCGGATCAAGTCGATAATCGGTGAGACAAGGGTCGAGCAGATTGTCATAGAATGCGACGAGGGCGGCGATTTCCTTCAGACCGACGCGGTGTTCATCATCCAGCATGTTCCGGCCGGAAAGCTTCTTCAGCGCGCCGGAGTTGAACTCAACCAGCGCGACTGCGTGATGGTGAACCGCGAGCAGGAGACGAATCTGGAAGGTGTGTACGCGGCCGGCGATCTTACCTGCGGCGGATTGCAGGTTGCAACCGCTGTCGGCGAGGGCGTTATGGCCGCGCTTCAGGCGCTCAAGCGGCTGCGGGCGAAAGAGGGGAAATAAGCCCGGCGGTTACAGCATCGGCGGCATCTGCTCAAGCCGCGAAGTGTAGATGTGGTGCAGATACTTGAGAGCCTGGGGCCGCGCTGAAAGAAGTTTCTCAAGCAGCGGCCTGCCAAGCTCCATCACCTCGGTATCGCGCAGCGCTTTCACGGTCGCCCTTCGCGGGCGCGACATGAAAAACGCCATCTCGCCAAACACATCGCCCGCGCCAAGATAGGCAAGAATCGCGATATTCCCGTCGAATTCGCACGACACCTCGGTCTCGCCGCTCATGACAACGAAAACGGACTCGCCCTTGTCGCCCTCGCGGATTATCGTTTCTCCGGCGCGGAATGTTTTCAGCTCCACATCCTTTAACGCGCTCGGAATGCCATGTTCGATAATCCGTTTCAAAAACTCGGCAACGCGGCCTGATTTCAGGAAATTCAGTATTCGTGTCTGCCTGTTCTTCGATGCCGGGCTGTTCGTTGCCGTTGCCGCGGGTTTCACCGGAATCCTCAAGCGGGTGTCGGACGAATGGTTCAGCAGCATGTTTGTCATCTCGCGCTGAACATCCATGCGATCCGGATCGATGGCAAGAATCTTCTTGCAGACCACTATGGCGCGCCCGGCGTTGCCAGCCCTGTTGAAAAGGCCAAGCGCTCTTTCATAGGCGGCAATGGCGTCCGGCTTGCGCCCGTCCTCAAGATACAGATCCCCCAGCTTGATGAGGTTGTTCGGGTCGTCCGGCTCCTTACGCACAAGTGATTCAACGCTTTTTATCGCTTCCGGCCATTCATGCCTTCTTACAGCCGCAAGAAAATCGCTCCAGACGTTTTCGTCAGACATTGTATGGCCCCCACTCAATATTGAACAGGCCGTAAGCCCGATATTCCTGTTTGAGCGTGACGCGGTTGATGCAACCGGGTCTTAAAGCTTTTGTCCAAGCGAAGCAGCCTCGCCGTCATCGCCGTAGCCGATGTCGTTGATAACCGCGATCGATTCGCCCAGGTACGGGTCTTCCTTCAAGCCCTTGAGCCATGCCGCCTGCTTTTCCTCCTCTGTCTGAGCTTTGCCCGAAACCGCCGGCTTGCCGGAATCGTCCGGATCATCCGGATCGCCCAGCCCGTGGAATTTCGCGCCGGATTTGGCGGCCTTGCGTTCATCTTCGCGCTCTTTCCGCGCGTCGTCCATCACAAGCGACTGCACCGTATGCTCGCTTCGCTCCTTCACCCGCGCGGCCTCGCGTGTAACTTCGGCAAACTCGCTGTTCGATGAGGTTCTGGCCGCGCTTTTTTCCTTAATGCGCGCAATCGCGGGGCGCTTCTTCCATTTCGAGTACGCGGCTCCGCCCGCGGTGTCCCATGGAAGCGAATGCTCGCCGTACTGTTCGCCTGTCTTGAGGTACTGAAACGAGTCCGGCAGAACGATGTCGGGAACCACGCCCCTGAACTGGGTCGATTCCCCGGTGACGCGATAGAACTTCTGTATGGTGATCTTCAGCGCGCCAAGCGGCTTGTACCTGTCCATGTTCTTGTAATGGAATCGCGAGTCCAGATCCAGAATGGTCTGAACCGTTCCCTTGCCGTGCGTGTGATCGCCGCCTACGATCACGGCGCGGCCATAGTCCTGAAGCGCTCCGGCCAGAATTTCCGACGCGGACGCGCTGAACTTGTTCACCAGAACCACCATCGGGCCGTCATAGGCGATGGACGGATCGTCGTCGGAGAGCGTCTTCATGTTGCCGTAGCTGTCCTTCACCTGAACCACCGGGCCGGTCTTGATGAACATTCCGGCCATGCTTATCGAATCGGACAGCGCGCCGCCTCCGTTGTTTCTCAAATCCAGCACCAGCCCGCGAATGTTTTCCTTCACCAGCTTGTCGAGTTCGGCCTTGAGATCGTCCGTCGAGTTGCGGGCCTTGCCGCCCCTGTTCGATTGCTCGAAATCACGGTAGAACGACGGTATCTTGATGTAGCCGTATTTGCCGCCGGTCTTGTCATCGGTGATGACAGTGCCCTTCACGAACGTCTCCTCTATCTGAACAACGTCGCGGATGATCGGGATGACGGCAAGGATTCCGTCCGGCTTCTTGACCGTGAGGCGAACCTCCGTTCCTTTTTTCCCGCGAATGAGCTTCACTGCATCGCGAAGGCGCATGTCGGTGATCTCCACCGGCTCGCCGCCCTTTTCGGCAACACGCAGGATTATATCCTCGGCGGCAAGCTGTCCCTGACGCGCCGCTGCGCTGCCGGGAATAATCCTGCTCACCTTGATATAGCCGCCCTCTTCTCCAAGGAGCGCGCCGATTCCCTCAAGCGAGCCGCGCATGCTGATGTCGAAGTCCTCCTTCTTCTCCGGGGGCATGTAGTTGGTGTGCGGATCGTAGGCGCGGGTTACCGCGTTGAAGTACTGGTCGTACTGATCTTGAAGGGGTGACTTCTTCATCCGGCCAAACGCCTCTTCGTGGCTTTTCAGAACTTTTTCGCGAGCCTTCTGCTGAATGCTCTTTGGCGGTTTGCCGCCATCATCCTTTTTCTGCCCGGTTCCGCTGTCGCCATTGCCCTCGCTCTTTTTCGCGGCGGCCTCGTCGTCTTCGATGTTCAGCACGCGAATGAGAACCTGATACTTGAGATTCTTGCGCCAGCGCTCGCGCAGATCGTCGTCGGTTTTGCAGAATGAAAGCTTTTCCGGGTCGGTTTCGATGTCATCCTTCCGGGAGAAGTCGAAGTCGCTTGCCAGTATTGCGCGCACCATCTCGGTGACGCGGACAAGCCGCCTGCCAAGGATTTTGTGCGCGGTCTGCGGAAGTTCGATATCTCCAAGGTTGATTTCATCGTCGATCTTGTCGGAGTATGCCCTGAGTTTTTTCACATCCTCTTCCAGCAGGAACCGCTTCTGATAATCGAGCTGCTTCAGGTAGAGATCGAAGGCAGCGCGTGACAGATTGTCGTCCAGCGGCTTGTGGCTGTAGTGCTCGCGCGGAAGCTCCTGCCGCAATCGAGAGCCTATCACGCGCGCCTTGCTGTTCTCGAAATCGGCGTCATTGTCGGCGCGGACAACGGATGCCGAACCCATGTCGGCGAAAAGAAGAAGCCCTGCCATGAGGGCGCGCTTGACGGCCAGTCCAAACTTCATATGATCCTCCGGTAGCGGCGGCTTCGAATCTGCCGGGCGTTACCTTTTAATATCGCCGGAATAGGCTGATGCCATCAGCGTGACGACAGCCTTTTGATTATACACCTTGGGACGGCGCGGGTTGTAAGGGCGAAGGCCGTTCGTTAAGGGCGAACGGCCGTTCGTTAAGGGCGAACGTCCGTTCGCCCCTACTCCAGCCTGAAAATCAGCGCGGCAAGCGGCGGAAGCGTGAGCCTCAGCCTGTGCGGCCTTCCGTGGGCTTCCCCGGGCTCGGCATTAACGCCGCCGCCGTTTCCCATGCCGCCGCCTCCGTAGTATTCGGAATCGCTGTTTAGAAGCTCGCGCCAGAAACCGCCCTCCGGCACGCCAACCAGATACGTTTCGCGCGGAACCGGCGTGAAGTTGCATACAACAAGAACCGGATGACGCCTGTCCTTCGCTAAACGCAGGAACGACAGCACGCTTCCGGCGTTGTCGTTGCAGTCAACCCACTCGAAACCGGTATGATCGAAATCGATCTCGTGAAGCGCCGGTTCGCTTCTATATGCGGCATTCAAATCCCTGACCCAGTTGCACAGCCCCTGATGCGGCGCAAACTGGAGCAGATGCCATTCGAGGCTCTGCTCATGGTTCCATTCGGCCCACTGCCCGAATTCGCCGCCCATGAACATCAGCTTCTTGCCCGGATGCCCGAACATGAAGCCGTAAAGAAGCCGCAGGTTGGCCAGTTTCTGCCAGTCGTCGCCCGGCATTTTCGACAGCATGGCCGCCTTTCCATGCACAACCTCGTCGTGCGAGAATGGCAGGACGAAGTTCTCGTGAAAGGCGTACAGCAGGCCGAAGGTGAGATTGTTGTGATGCCAGCTCCGGTATATCGGATCGAGCGTCATGTATTCCAGTATGTCGTGCATCCAGCCCATGTTCCACTTCAGGCCGAATCCGAGACCGCCCACGTATGTGGGACGCGACACCATCGGCCACGCGGTCGATTCCTCGGCTGCCGTTATGACGTCGGGATGCCGCTCGTAAACCATCCGGTTGAAGCGACGCAGGAAATCGAGCGCGTCCAGATTCTCGCGTCCGCCGAACCTGTTCGGAATCCACTCGCCCTCGTTCCGGGAGTAGTCGAGGTAGATTATCGACGCCACGGCGTCAACGCGCAGCCCGTCGATGTGATACCGTTCCAACCAGAAGAGCGCGTTGCTGAGAAGGAAATTACGCACCTCGTTGCGTCCGAAGTTGAATATGAGGGTTCCCCAGTCCATGTGCTCGCCCATTCTGGGGTCGGCGTGTTCGTAGAGATGCGTGCCGTCGAAGTAGCCAAGCCCGTGGCCGTCCCTGGGGAAGTGGGCCGGAACCCAGTCCAGTATCACTCCGATACCCCTGCGGTGCAACTCGTCAACAAGATACATGAAGTCGTGCGGATTGCCGAAACGGCTTGTGGGGGCGAAATAGTTGATAACCTGATAGCCCCATGAGGCGTCCAGCGGATGCTCCATCACCGGCAGAAGTTCCACATGCGTGAAGCCCATTTTCTCCACATACGCGGCAAGTTTATCCGCCAATTCCCTGTAACTCAGCCAGCGGTTCCCCTCCTCCGGAACGCGCATCCATGAGCCAAGATGAACCTCGTAGATAGAAATCGGAGCCGACAGCGCGTTTCGCGCGGCCCGCCCGCTCATCCATTCGGCGTCGCGCCATTCGTAGCCGTCAAGCGGAAACACAACCGATGCGCTGTTGGGGCGCATCTCCGCCGCGAACGCCATAGGATCGGACTTCTCGGCGCGATAGCAGTTGTATCGCGAATGCACCATGAACTTGTAGATGCAGCCCTTTCCAACGCCGGGCAGAAAGCCTTCCCATATGCCGGTTTCGTCGAGGCGAACCGCCAGCGGATGAGCAGAACCGTCCCAGCCGTTGAAATCGCCGATAACCGAAACATATTCGGCGTTTGGAGCCCAGACCGAAAACAACACGCCTTCCCGCCCGTCCACGGTCATCACATGAGCGCCGAGCTTCTTGTGAAGGTCGAAGTGCGAGCCTTCCTTGAACAGATATGTATCGTGTCCGGTGAACAGGCTTGGGCCATGAACTATTTCCCCGGCAGCCTGCGGCTGACATTCGCTCATTTAAGGTTCCTCCGTTATGCCGTCAATTATGTTTCACCGGCAGGAATATATTTTACCCTATTTCCCGCGATAGCTCCGCGATGCCGCCATGTTGTATGCTTTGGCATGGCGGATGACGAAAAAAAACGCGGCGGGCGTCAGGCGTTTCTCGATCTGAGCGGTATCGGAATAAACATGGTCGTCTCCACGTTCATAGGCGGCGCGTTCGGCTATTGGCTGGACAACAAGGTGTTCGGCACTTTTCCGTGGTTCAGCCTCGTTTTTCTGTTCTTCGGCATAGCGGCGGGATTCGTGAAGCTGTTCGAGATAGCGAAGCGGTCGTCGCGGGAGTAGCGTTATAATTATGCGGGAAGGAGCTATGGCATGGGAACGGTAACGGATGAACTAGCGGCAAGAATCAGTGAACTGCCGGATAATGAAAAAATTTATCTTGTCGATTCCATTTTGATGCAACTTGACCGGCCCGATCCGGAGATTGACCGCCTTTGGGCAGATGAGGCAAGGAAGCGCTGGCAGGCTTATAAGGCCGGAAGGCTGGACACCGTTTCATACGAGCAGGTGATGAGCAAGTATCGCGGCCCATGAATGTTTGTTTTACAGCTTACGCCCGGTCTGAAATTGACGATGCCTTTGCTTGGTAAATGACCCGCGCCGACGAACTTCTCCGCCGGATCATTCTCCGCGCGTCAATCGTTCTGCTTCTTCTTGCCGCCTGTTTGGCGCTGATAGACCGCCACCGCTTTCCGGTTGCGATAATCGCGGGCGGCGCGCTTGGGCTGGCTCATCTGCGCTCCGTGGGCGTTACCGCCGCGCTTGTAGCAGGCGGAAAGGCCGCGCAGGGCACATCGCTGCTTTTCCTTGCCATCAGGCTGCTTGTTGTTTCAGGAATGCTGTTCCTGCTCATCAAAATCGCCGGGCTCGACGTTCTGGGCATAACCGCCGGACTGGTGGCGGTGCATGTGGTCACGCTCACCGAGGGCTGGCGGAGCAGCCTGTAGTTGAATCAGTGCTGCCCGGTGCGCTCGATGGCAAGCCCTGCCACAGCGGCATCCTCCAGCCGGAGCACCCGGCCCACGATCTCGTGAATCCGCGCCATCACGCCGTTCTTGTCGGCAACGGTCAGGTACAGCCGTCCGTCCCTGATTTCCGCCGACTGAATGAGCGGGCGCAGATCGACCGTCTTTCGCTGACCGGCTTCGTTCTCGCGCTCCACCGGCATTTCGGCGTCCAGCAGCTTTTCGGGCGGCGTAAAGCCTTCAGGCAGCCCGCCGTGCGGCGCGTCGCCGCCGGTTGGCAAATCTATAATGTAATCGTATCGGCTGATCAGCTTGCTCAGCGAAAGCGCATCCTGCGCAAGCGGCTTCATTTCGAGCACCTCCATGCCGCCGGGCAGCGACATGTTCAGCGCGCGCACAGCCGCTGATGGTTCTATCGGTGAAAGCAGTTCCACATCGGCGTATTCGGCAATGCTTGAAATGCCCACGCCCAGCGCCGAGCCGAACGAAAGCCTTGCCTGCGGATGAAATCCCTTCGAGTAATCGGGCATCATTCCGGCCTTGCGGAAGGCCCGAATCAGCGTTTCCTTCATCTCCAGATGCGAGAGAAACCGCGACGGGCCGCGCTTTGAATACCGGAAGCGAAACCGCACCGGCACGGGCAGAAGTTTCGGCGCCGGGGGGGCGTCCAACGGCTGAGCCGGTTCCTCGCAAACGTTCAGCCCCTTGCACCCCATGCCGCAGCCGAGGCATTTCTCGCGGCACTCCGGCGAGCGCTCCGCTTCGAGCGAGCGCTCGTACTCGCGCCACAAAAACTTTGCGGAAACACCCGGATCGACCACGCCCCACGGCAATTTTTCCTCCGCTTCAAAGTTTCTTTGCGCGTATTCCGGGCCGATGCCTGTTTCGGCCATAACCGCCTGCCACTTGCCGAAATCGAATGCATCGCTCCATCCGTCGAACCGGCAGCCCCTGTTGTAGGCCGCCTCCACAAGCGCGCCCGTCTCCACGCCTCCGCGCGAGAAAACCGCTTCCAGCATGCTCATCTCCGGCTTGTGTGTTTTGAGCGAAAACTTCCGCGACATGAGCGCACGGCGGAGATGCCCCTGCCTGAGGTAAATTTCATCGAGCGGAATCTGCCCCATCCACTGAAACGGCGTGTGCGGTTTCGGCACGAACGTGGATACGCCCACGTTCACGTTCACCCGCCGCGCGCCCGCGCCGCGCGCAAGCGCGCCCGCCTCCTTAACCATCGAGATAATGCCCTCGATGTCGTCATCCGTTTCGGTCGGCAGGCCTATCATGAAGTAGAGCTTCAGCGTCTCCCATCCCTCCTCGAACAGCATTCTCAAGCCTTCGGTGTAATCCACAGCGGTGATCTGCTTGTTTATCACCCGGCGCAGCCGCTCGGTTCCCGCCTCCGGCGCGATGGTGAAACCGGTCTTGCGCTCGTCTTTGATGAGGCGCAAGGACTCGCGGTTAAGCGAGCCTACGCGCAGGGACGGAAGCGAAATGGCGATATGCCGCCCCTTGAAGCGCGAGTTCGCGGCCCGGATGAGCGGGAACAGACAACCGTAATCGCCTGCGGAAAGCGAGGTGAACGAAACCTCCTGAAACCCGGTGTTCCGCACGGATTCCCCGGCTATGCGGATGACTGTTTCCATCGAGCGCTCCCGAAGCGGGCGGTAGATGATGCCCGCCTGACAGAACCGGCATCCGCGCGGACATCCGCGCCCTATTTCTATGGCAACGCGGTTATGCACCGCCTGATGCGCCACGACCGGCGATGTGGGGAAATACGCGGCGTCGAGGTTTTCCACGACTCGCCGCCTGACAACCGGCGATGAAGAGTTACCGTTTCGGTGCAGAAGCGGCGCGTAGACGCCGTCGATGGCGGAAAGCGCGCGAAGCCGTTCCATGCGCGGCATTCCCTTTGTCTGGGCGATTGCGTCCACGATGGCCGGAACCGCCTCCTCGCCGTCGCCGACCAGAAATGCGTCTATGAAGCGCGACATCGGAGCCGGATTCATGGCGCACGGGCCGCCGGCCAGAATAATCGGATCGCTTTCGGCGCGGTCTTCCGAGTGAAACGCAATGCCGGAGAGATCGAGCATCTGCAACACATTCGTGAACGACAGCTCGTATTGCAGGCTGAAGCCGATCGCGTCGAATTCCCTGAGCGGCAGGCCGGACTCGAGCGAACGCAGCGTTTCTCCGCGATGCCGCAGCGCCGCCTCCATGTCGAGCCACGGCGCGAAACAGCGCTCGGCCGCGGCGCCCGGCATCGCGTTTATCAGCCCGTAAAGGATCTTCATGCCGATATGCGACATGCCCACCTCGTATGTGTCTGGAAATGCGAGGCAGACGCGTGTTTCCGCATCCGGCTTGTGTATCGCGTTCACCTCGCCGTTTATGTAGCGGCTTGGCTTGCGGACGTCGTTCAACCAGTTGTATGTCATATGAATCGAGCTAGTAAAACAGCTCGAACCTCCTCATCCTTACGTTTATCAACAGCGCGACCGCCGTGAAGTTAGTCAGAAGCGCCGTGCCGCCGTAGCTCATGAACGGAAGCGGCACGCCGACCACCGGCGTGAGTCCGAGCGTCATGCCGATGTTCACCGAAAGGTAGAACGAAATCATCAGCACCGCGCCAAGCGCCAGAAAGTGGCCGAACCTGTCCTTGGCCCTGTTCGCGGTGTCCAGCCCGCGCATGAGAACCAGCAGGTAGAGAAGCAGAAGCGTTATCGCGCCGACAAAGCCCCACTCCTCGGAATATATGGAGAATATAAAATCGGTGTGGCGTTCCGGCAGGAAGCGAAGCGCGCCCTGCGTGCCTTTCTGGAAACCCTTTCCGGTCATGCCGCCCGAGCCGATCGTAATCTTCGACTGGGCGATCTGGTAGCCTATTCCGGCGGGATCGATGTCGGGATCGAGGAACGCCACGATGCGGTTTCTCTGGTAGGGCTTGAGTCCGGCCCAGAAAACGCCTCCAAGAAACGGAATCGCAAGCGAGATGGAAAGAACCAGGGCTATAAGCGCGCGCCGCTTGATGCCGGCGGCAAGCAGCATTCCCGTGAAGGTGAAAAGAAACATCAGGCCGGTTCCAAGGTCCGGCTGCAACAGAAGAAAAACGAGCGATGGGGCCAGAAATACGCCGAAAAGCCTCGCGATGTCTTTCAGGCCAAGACGCGCATTATATTCCGAAAGCGCCCTGGCCATGGCCAGGATAAAAAAGAGCTTGGCCACCTCGGAGGGTTGAAACGAGAGCGGCCCGATCGAAAGCCACCGCTGCGCCCCAAGCCCGGTGCGGCCCATCACCAGGACAATCGCAAGCAGAACAACGCCTGCGCCCAGCAACGGATAGGCGAGCCGGTGAAACCAGCGGTAGTCGATTCCGGTGATCAAAAAAACGAACAGGAGACTGATGCCGCCCCACGCAAGCTGCTTCATGTAGAAATTGGCGTGAGGATCGTCGCCAACCGGCCTTGTAGCGCTGAATATGGTCGCAACGCCCACAAGCGCGATCAGCACGGTCAGGCCGAGCATGAGCCAGTCGAAGTTGGCTATCAGCCGCCTGTCGATTTTGGGAACCGAGATCAATCCCCGCCTTCCCCCTTATTTTCCTCTTCGCTCTTCTTCTTTTCCGGTACTTCCCTGTTTCTGAAAGCCTCGATCATCGATTTCGCAATCGGGGCCGCAACGCTTCCTCCGTGGCCGCCGTGCTCAACGAAAACCGAGATGGCGATGTCCGGCTTCTCCACCGGCGAGAACGCAATGAACCAGCCGTGATCTCCAAGCTGCGCGCCGGCCTTCTTGAACTTCAGCGCTTCATTTCCCACAACCTGCGCCGTGCCGGTTTTTCCCGCAACGGTTGTTATCTGCGACTTGGCCCTGTGCGCCGTTCCGCCGCCTTCCTCAACCACTCCGCGCATCGCGTCGCGCACAAGGCCGATTGCCGGCGGATCGAAAGTCAGTTTTTCAGCCGCCTCCGGAGGCGTTCCCTTCACGAACGACGGCTTCCAGCGGGTTCCTCCGTTTCCCACAATAGCCGCAACCTCGGCCATCTGATACGGAGACGCGGAAACGTAGCCCTGCCCTATGGCGCAGCTCAATGTTTCGCCTGCGTACCACGGCTGCTTCATCCGCTTCAACTTCCATGCCGACGACGGCACGATGCCGGAGGCTTCCTTAACAAGCCCCACCTTCGGCGGAGCGCCCATGCCAAAGGATTCCGCCATGGTGGCTATCGGATCGATGCCGAGTTTGAGGCCGGTCTGGTAGAAATAGACGTCGCACGACTCCACGATGGCGCGTCTCAAGTCCACGGAGCCGTGGCCGCCCTTCTTCCAGCATCGGAACGTTCTGCCGCCGAACGGAATGCCGCCGGAGCAGTGGACGCGGCTGTCGGGGTTGAACCGCTCATTGGCCAGGGCCGCAAGCGCAACCACGATCTTGAAGGTTGAGCCGGGCGGATACTGCGACTGGATGGCGCGGTTGAACATCGGCTTCCGCGGATCGTTTATAAACTCCTTCCATTCCTTCGGATCGATGCCGGTGGCGAACAGGTTCGGATCGAACGACGGCCTGCTGACCATGGCGAGAATTCCGCCCGTGTTCGGGTCGATCGCAACCGCGGCTCCGGCCTTGTCTTCCTCGTCGAACGCGTCCTCCGCCGCCTTCTGTGCGTACATGTCCAGAGTGAGGCGAAGATCGTTTCCCTTCTCCGGCGGCTTGCGTCCAAGCTGGCGGATCTTTTGGCCCAGCGCGTTCACCTCGTATATCTCCTCGCCCGGAACGCCGCGCAGATATTCGTCGAAGACCGCTTCAAGCCCCCACTGGCCCACGAAGCTGTCGAGCGGCACGCCTTTGTAACGCTCGTCGTTGGCCTGTTCCGGACGAAGACGGCCAAGATAGCCAAGCACATGCGCCCCAAGCGAGCCGTAAAGATACTTCCGGCTGGCCTCCATCTGAATATCCACGCCGGATAGTTCCAGCTTCCGCGCCTCCACCTTCGCTATCTCCTCGCGCGTAACATCGAGCTTCACCTTCACCGGATAGTTCGGGTTCACGCTTCTGCCCCGTATCTTGCGGTCGAGTTCCGACGACGACATCGAAAGCAGCGCCGCCAGAAGCGGCGTGCTTTCCGTGGGAAACTCGGCTGGCGTCACGCTCACATCGAAGGCCGGCACGTTCTGCACAAGCGGAATGCCGTTACGGTCGTAAATGATGCCGCGCGGAGCCGGAACCTTTACCGTATGAATGCGGTTGCTCTCGGCAAGCTTCCGGTAGCGGTCGCCCTCGATCACCTGAAGCTGCCACAGCCTGAGCGCGAATCCGAGAAAAAGGATTGCCAACACGGCGAGGATGACCCGTGACGCCGTGGTGTCGGTTATGCGTCCGCTCTTGATTCCCGTTGCCATGACATGTATGAAAATATAGCGCCGACAGCCGATGTGGCGGCGGTAAGCCCCAGAACATCGCGGGCCGCGATTGTCCACGAAAGCGAGAATGCCGTGAACACGGTCTGAAGAATCGAGCAGTCTATCAACGCGGCGAGCGCTATGCAGGCTGTCAGGGTTACAGGCGTTCTCCGGTAGAACAGACGCGGAAGCCATGCCGACACATAGCCGGCAACGCCCTTGCTCAACATCTGCGGCCCTATCATTCCGGCGGAGAAAACATCCAGCGCCAGCCCGCCAAGCGCGCCAAGCAGCAGCCCTTTCGTTTCGCCGAAGCGAAGGGCGTGAAAGAATATCACCAGCAGGACAAAGGCCGGACGGAACCACAGCGGAAGCGGCATTCTGATCTGCAACACAAAGACAATCCAAAGCAGTATGCACCAGCGGGCGAAAGCGATCATTGGCGGCTTCTACCTGACATTTCTCTACCGGACATTCCTACCGGACAGTGCAGTCCCGGCCCGAAAGCAGCACCAGAACCTCCTCAATCCTGTTAAAGCCCTCGTGCGTTATTACGTCGGCCTCCTGAAACACCGCCGATTCGGTAATCCGCGCGTTATGAGCCACGCCCACCGGAATGCCTGCGGGATAGATTTCGTCCACGCCGGAGGTTATCAGTTCGTCGCCGTCATCGACCTCCACGTCGCGCTCTATCGAACCGGCCACGCAGGTCATACCGCCGCGCATCACCGCGTCGGCGCGCGATTTGCGAAATCTCACGCTCACGGATGACTTGGAATCCACTATCAGAAGAACCTTCGCCGAGTGCGACGCAACGGCATAAATGCGTCCGATCAGACCCTTGCTTCCCATGACCGCCATGTTAACGGCAAGACCGTCGGCGGATCCCTTGTCCATGGTTATCGTTCGTGACCAGCCGGCAGGGCTTCCGCCTATGACCTCGGCTGCGGTGGTGGGGCATGAAAGTTTTTCCTTCATATCGAGCAGAAGCCGCAGGCGGCGGTTCTGCGCCGTCATCTCTCCGTATCCGAGCTGTTCAAGCTCGATCTTCGCCAGACGGCTGCGGAGTTCGCGGTTTTCCCGGTTCGTACCGACAACTGCAAGGTAGTCGTTCATCAGATCGCCAGTGCCGTCGAAGACGTAATTGATGGCGGACATCAAGGGGGAGAACACGCCGAAGCCATCGCCGCCTGAACCGGCACCGCCGGCGCCGGTTCGCGACTGACGGGTCATCAGCACGATCATGCCCACAAGAAAAGCCGCCAGAACGGCGCGGCGTCTTGTTACCGCGCGCATGGGTTGCGCGTCCTTGCCCGTTACAGGGATACGCGCTTGAGGAGTTCCAGGTCGTCGAGCGCGCGCCCCACGCCCATGGCAACCGATGAAAGCGGATCATCGGCCACGACAACCGGCAGATCGGTCTCATCGCGCAGAAGCTGATCGAGGCCGCGCAGAAGCGCGCCGCCTCCGGCAAGCACGATGCCCCTGTCCACGATGTCGGACGCAAGCTCCGGAGGGGTGTTTTCGAGCGTGAGCTTGATGGTGTTCACTATCACGGCGATCACCTCGGCAAGCGCCTCGCGCACCTCGTCCTCGGTTATGCGGATTGTTTTGGGTATGCCTGAGATCAGATCCCGGCCCTTGATCTCCATCGAGAGGTTGCTGTCCTTGAGCTTTACAGCCGAGCCAACCTCGATTTTTATCTGCTCGGCGGACTTGTCGCCGATAAGCAGGTTGTACTTGGTCTTGATATAGCTGACGATCTCATCGTCCATGCGGTCGCCGCCCACGCGGACAGCCCGGCTGTGAACGATTCCGGAAAGCGATATGACCGCGACGTCGGTCGTGCCGCCGCCAATATCAACGATCATGTTGCCGTATGGCTCGTCGATGGGCAGCCCAACGCCCATCGCGGCGGCCATCGGCTCCTCGATAAGGAAAATCTCCCTCGCGCCGGAAGCCTCGGCGGCGTCGCGCACGGCCCTGCGCTCAACCTGCGTTATGGCAGACGGAACGCCGATGACGATACGCGGCGATACGAAGGTGGTGCGGTTATGAACCTTGGCGATGAAGTACTTGAGCATCTCGCCGGTTATGTCGAAGTCGGCGATAACGCCGTCCTTCATCGGGCGGACGGCTGCTATGTGCGACGGCGTCTTGCCGAGCATCCGCTTGGCCTCGCTTCCGACCGCAAGCACCCGGTTTGTGCGCTTGTCGACCGCCACCACCGACGGCTCGTTGCATACGATGCCCTTGTTCCTTACGAAAACCAGCGTGTTCGCGGTTCCCAGGTCTATGGCCAGGTCGTTCGAAAAAAATCCCAGAATGTTCTTGAAAAGCATTTCTATGCGTCCTCCACTACCTGCGTTCCGGCCAACTCGTCTCCAAGGCGCGCGCCTCGCGGACTGCCTATCACCAGCAAACTCTCAAAAACCACCACGGCCATGGCCGCAAGCCATCCGATCAGCGGTATGGCCCATAGGACACGCGCAACGGCAAAGGGGATGTTACGAACCATCGATTCTCGAAACACCGCGTTCCTGCCGTCCGCGCGAACAACCGTCCTGTTTCCGGCAAGACGCTTTCCAAGGCTCTGTCCGCCGGAAAACCCGTCCCGCACAAGAACATACAGCATACCCGCAAGAAATCCCATGTTCGGCAGGCTGCCAAGCGCCGCGACAACAATAACATCTATCGCCGCCGCTACGGCCCTGTTCAGGAGTCCTGCCTTAGGAAATTCCGCCACGAGCCGCCTCTATGACTGTTAAATTTAAAGAAATAACAAATAGTTGGCGAATTTTACCAGAGGCCGGGGCTTATTGCAACGGGCGGAATGAGCTTCCCCCTGTTTTTCGTCTTCCACGGCCCTTCTAACGATAATATCAGCGTAACGGGTCTTCGGACGCATGGCGTTTTGCGCTGTGTTATAATCGCGGACCGTGGGAAACGATACCGACAATACGATTTCTTCTCTTGTGCTGCCGAATGTCCGCGCACTGCGCGCCTACGAGGCAAGGGAAATTCCGTGCCGCGTGAAGCTCGACGCCAACGAAAGCCCGTACATGCCCGCCGACACGCAATCCGTGGCCGACGCCCTGCGCCATGTTGAGTTGAACCGTTACCCCGACCCCGACGCCTCGGCCCTGAAAAAAATACTTGCCGGAATGCACGGCGTATCGCCGGAAAACCTGCTTATGGGCAACGGCTCCGACGAGATAATCTCGCTTCTTGTCGCTACATTCGGCGGGCCTGTGCTATATCCGGTTCCTACATTTTCGATGTACGGCATAATTTCGCGCGGTCTTGGAGCCGGTTGCGTGGAGGTTCCTCTCGACAGAAGGTTCGATCTCGACGTTGCGCGAATGAAGGAGGCGATTTCGGCCTCGAATCCGAAGCTGATATTTTTGGCCTCGCCAAACAATCCCACCGGCAACCGTTTCTCGGATGAGCGCATCATTGAAATATGCGAAGCCGCCACCGGAATCGTCGTGGTTGACGAGGCGTATCAGCCGTTTACGGGCGGCGAGGGGTTCCTGACGCGGCTTGCGGATTTTCCCCGCATGATCGTTCTTCGCACGCTTAGCAAGATCGGGCTTGCCGCCCTCCGGCTTGGGTTCATGGCGGCCGCGCCTGAAATAGCGGGCGAGGTGAACAAGATACGGCTTCCGTTTAATATCAACTCGCTGTCGCAGGCGGCGGCTGTCTGCGCGCTTGCCGAATTCGGCGGCATGAACAGCGTGATAGCATCGATTGCCGCCGAGCGCGACGGAATGCTTTCGGCAATGGCAGGCGTCAACGGAGTTACGGTGTTCCCGTCCGACGCCAACTTTATTCTGTTTCGGGTGGGCGATGCGCCGGGTGTGCATGCGCGCCTGCTTGAACGCGGAATTCTTGTGAGAAATCTCGACAGCGCTGTAAGCGGATGTCTTCGCGTTACAGTCGGCCGTCCGGAGGAGAACTCCGAATTCATTGAAGCGTTGAAGGGGGCGGTTACATGAGAAAGGCGGCGGTCAAGCGCACAACGCAGGAGACGGATATCGAGCTGGAGCTAGATATGGACGGAACAGGAAAGTATTCGGTTGAAACCAGCGTGCCTTTTCTGGATCACATGCTCACACTCATGGCGCGGCACGGCCTGTTCGATCTTCGGGTGAAGGCGACAGGCGACACGCATGTGGATTACCATCACCTTGTTGAAGACATGGGAATTGTGATGGGACAGGCCATACGCGACTCGGTTGGCGACAAGCGCGGAATCAGGCGCTACGGCGACGCCACCACGCCGATGGACGAAACGCTGGCTCAGGTGATTGTCGATCTGTCGGGCCGCGCGTATCTGGTATATAAGGTCGAGCAGCCCACCGGCATGATCCGCGATCTGGACGCGTCGCTTTTCGAGGACTTCTTCCGCGCCGTAAGCAGTCATGCCGGCATGAACCTGCATGTTATCCTGCACTATGGACGAGACATCCACCATATCATCGAGGCGGTGTTCAAGAGCTTCGGCCGCGCATTGGGCGACGCGGTTACGAACGACCCGCGCATAACCGGCGTCCGGTCAACCAAGGGGATATTGTAGGAAGAACCTCACCCCTGCCCCTCTCCTGAAGGAGTGGGGTGGAAGAAGAGGGAAGACGTGACCACTCCCCTTGCCAAGGGGAGGTGGCCGAAGGCCGGAGGGGTTTTAATAAATGGACACCTGGCTGTTCTATCTCATAAATCACGGCTGCGCGAATCCGTTTCTGGACGGTTTCATGCCGTCGTTCACCAATAACTGGTACTACTACACCATTCCGTTCATTGCGGTTCACGCAGCTCGCGACTGGCGCAAAACCCTTCGGGTGCTTTTGATGGCGATAATCGCCGCCGTTTTGGCCGACGCAATCGGGAACCAGTTGAAACATCTCGTCGGACGCGTGCGACCCTGCCGCGCTCTTGCAGACGCCAGAATGCTGGCCGGATGCGGCAAGGCTTTTTCGATGCCGTCCAATCACGCGGCCACATCGTTTGGGGCGATTGCATTGGTATGGTTTCTCTGGCGCGACCGCGCCGCCGCGCTTATGTGGACTGTCGCGGCGGCTGTCGCATTCTCGCGCGTCTATGTCGGAGTGCATTATCCGGGTGATGTGCTGGTTGGCGGACTTCTCGGAACAATGACCGGATACGGCGTTTCGCGTCTTTCGCCGTTTATCGAGGATCGTGAGCGGCGGATGCCGGACGCGTTCGTGCTTGGGTATGCGCTTGCGATCATCACCATCATGCGGGTGCTTGTTGTGCTCTGGGGGCCGTTCGATCTGTCGGGCGACGAGGCTCATTACTGGGACTGGTCGCGGCGGCTCGATTGGAGCTACTACACAAAGGGGCCGATGATCGCGTGGCTCATCCGGGCGCAGACGGCCATCGGCGGCAACAGCGAGCTTGCTATACGGGCCGGAGCGATGATCTGCTCGATCATCATGTCGGTCTTTATCTTCAGGCTTGCAAACAGGATGCGGTGCGATGGCAAGACCGCGCTGCCGGCCGCTCTGCTGCCTCACGCAACACCGCTTTTTTCGGTCTACGGCATAGTGATGTCGATCGATCCGCCGTTCATCGCACTCTGGTGCATGGCCATGTTTCTATTTCATCGGGCCATGTCGGATGACGGGATGGCGGGCGACTGGATATGGCTGGGGCTGGTGGTCGGGCTTGGCCTTCTCACCAAGTTCACGATGGGCCTGTTCTTCCCGGCGGCGATTGCATTCATGCTGGCAAACAGGGATGACAGGCTATGGCTCAAGCGGAAGGAACCCTGGATAGCCGCGGCGCTGGCGATTGCCGTCTTTATTCCGGTAATCGTCTGGAACGCCGGGCACGACTGGGCGACGTTCCGGCATAACGCGGATCATGTTGTGCAAAGCGGCAGCGGCGGACATCCGGCGATCAAGGAATTCGGCGGCTTTCTGCTGTCGCAGATCGGCGTTATCTCGCCGGTTCTGCTTGCCATGCTACTTGCCGCCGCATTCAGCCGGAGAATCGAGCGCAACGGAAACCGCCTGTTCCTGTTTTCGTTTTCGATTCCGATGCTGGTTTTTTTCGCCGCGAAAAGTCTTTTCGGCAAGGTGCAGGCCAACTGGGCCATGGAGGCGTATCCGGCGCTCTTCATACTGTTTGCCATGTATGCCGGAAAGTGGGCCGGCGGCGCGCGGGCAAAGGCCGCGTGGGCCGCCGCGCTTGTTCCGGCATTCGCGCTCACGCTGCTTGTTCACAGCCCGTATCTGATGCACAGTGTTACCGAGCGCGCCGCAACAATGGACAAGCTGATCGGTTGGGAGGAGCTTGCGAAGCGCTCCGACGAGGCGCTTGCATCGATGCCTTCGCCGGACAATACATTCATTCTTTCAGACAGCTACATGGCCGCGAGCGAGCTTGCGTTTTACATGAAGGGCAACCCGACGACATACTGCGCACCCGGAGACCGCAGAATGAACCAGTATGACATCTGGCCGGGTTTTCACGACTTCAAGGGGCGCGACGCGATCTTTGTTATAATGGCGGACGACGTGATGCCGCGTAACATTGCGGCAGCGTTCGAGAAAACCGGCGAGCCGGAGCGGGTCGGAATAGAAAAATACGGCGCGGCAATGCAGGAATTCACGATATTCCGGTGTTACGGTTTCAAGGGCATGTCGCCGATGGAGGCAGAGTCATTTTAGGTTCAATAAATAATAGAATGGTGTCGGTGCTTGTTCCCCTCTACAACGAGGAGGAGAGCATTCCGCATCTGTACGATGCGGTGAAGGGCGTTATGGAAGGCGTCGGGCGGCCTTACGAGCTTATTTTGGTTGACGACGGCTCGACCGACAGCACGCTCGATCTCATAACCGCGCTTCACGAAAAAGACGGAAAGGTGGCGGTTATAAGCTTCCGCCGCAATTTCGGACAGACCGCCGCGTTCGCCGCAGGGTTCGATGCGGCAAAGGGCGGCGTCATCATCACGCTGGACGGCGATCTCCAGAATGACCCGAAGGATATTCCGAATCTCCTTGCGGAGATAGAGCATTGCGACATCGTTTCGGGCTGGCGCAAGAATCGTAAGGACAAGTTCATTTCGCGGCGGCTTCCGTCGATAATGGCAAACCGGCTTATTTCGAAAGTGACCGGCGTGAGACTGCACGACTACGGATGCAGCCTCAAGGCGTACAGGGCCGACGTTGTGAAAAAGATCAATCTGTACGGCGAGATGCACAGGTTCATTCCGGCTGTGGCCAGCCTTGTGGGCGCTCGCGTGCGAGAGATCGAGACAACGCATCATCCGCGCCGGTTCGGCAAGTCGAAGTACGGAATATCGCGCACAATCAAGGTATTTCTCGATCTTATAACCGTAAAGTTTCTGCAGAGCTATTCCACGAAGCCGATTCAGGCGTTCGGGCCGATAGGGCTTCTGTCCGGCTTCACCGGTTTCATGATCTCGTTCTATCTGGCCTGCGAAAAGGTGTTTCGCGGCAGGGACATAGGCGGCAGACCGCTATTGCTGCTTGGAGTGCTGCTTATCATCATCGGCGTTCAGATGATCGGCATGGGCCTGATTGCGGAGTTGCTGACGCGGACGTATCACGAAAGCCAGAACAAGCCGATATATCATGCGAAGCTTGTGCTTGAGAGCGATGCCGGGGATGGAGGCGCGTGAATGGGCGGACACAGGGTTGCGATATTCAGGCCGTATGAGTTTGCGATAGGCGATAAAATCAGGCTGGAGGGCGGCCCGCGCGGCGGCGACTGGGAGGTTGTCGGTCTGGGCGAGCGCAAGATGAAGTTGCGCTGCCCCGTATCTTTCAGGGAAGTGGAATGGGATCGCTTCTGCTTTCATGCCCGAACAGAGGAAAACGCCGAATGGCCGCTGAGGGATTGATTCCATCGTGAGCGTGAACATATCCCGATGCTGCCGATTGTGCGATTGACTGAAATTCACGCGCGCGGGTAGACTACCGGATGACTCCTCCACTTTCCTTGCGTGGTTTCACTCTGGCGGCGGCGCTGCTTGCATTCGCCGCGCCGTTACAACAGGCTCAGCAGGCTCAGGGCGAAACTCCGCCTGTTCCGGTTTCACAGGCCCAGCCCGCAAGCCCGGTCATTCCCGGCGCGCCGCCGCCGATTGATGACGCTCCGGCTGTGCTGCTTCAGGCTCCGCATGATATGGTTTCGGCGGTGAAGAGCATCACCTATCAGGCCGGAATCCTCACCGTCGAGATTAAAAAAATCCCTGCTGTTGAGGTTTTTGCCGACATCGGAACGGCAGCCGGATTCACGACGATAATCGATCCGACGCTCGAAACCCGTCCGGTCAGCGTGAAATTCGTCAATCAGCCGCTTGAGCGCGCTCTTACGCGAATCATCGGCCTGATGAACGCCGGTAATTACAGGTTCGACTATGCGCCGGACGGGCGGATCGAGCGCGTGACCATAACCGCATCGCAGGTTGACCTTACGAAAATGCCCAGGGGCGGCGGCCCGCCGCAGCCGCCGCCGCGCAGGAAGCCGCCTCCAAGGCCGCAATAAATCAGCATATTACGTCAGTTCCGGAGAGATATACAATGAACAAACTTGCAGACAAGATATGGATGGACGGAGCGTTCGTCGAGTGGGATAACGCAACCACGCATGTGCTCAGCCACGCCCTGCACTATGGCGCGGGCGTTTTCGAAGGCATACGGTGCTACAATACCGAAGACGGCCCGGCTGTGTTTCGGCTTGCCGAGCATGTTGACCGGCTGTTCGATTCGGCCAAGATATGCCGGATGACCATCCCCTACACCCGCGAGCAGATCGCCGGGGCGATTCTGGAAACCGTTCGCGTGAACGGACTGAAGGAATGCTACATCCGCCCGCTTGCCTATATCGGGCTTGGCGCGATGGGTCTGTATCCCAAAAACAACCCGATCAACGTGATAATAGCCGCATGGCCGTGGGGAGCGTATCTGGGCGACGACGGCCTGAACAATGGAATAAAGGTGCGTGTTTCATCGTTCACCCGCCATCACATAAACGCCGCCATGAGCAGGGCCAAGGTTTCGGGCTACTACATGAACTCAATACTTGCCAAGCAGGAGGCCATTTCGTGCGGATGCGACGAGGCGCTGCTGCTGGACGCGCAGGGATATGTGGCCGAGGGAAGCGGCGAGAATATCTTTGTTGTCCGCAAGGGCAGGCTGATAACGCCGCCGTTGACATCCATTCTGGACGGCATAACGCGAGAAACGGTGATCACGCTTGCGCAAGACGCGGCAGGCATGAAGGTTAGCGAGCAGCTTGTAACCCGCGACGACGTATACACCGCATCCGAGGCGTTCTTTACCGGAACCGCAGCCGAGATCACCCCGATCCGCGAGCTGGACAGCCGCGAAATCGGCCCGCCGGGGCCGATAACCAGGCAGATTCAGACGCTTTACTTCGACGTGGTCAAGGGCAAAAATCCGGCGTACAAGAGCTGGCTGGCATACGTATAACCGATAGTACCGCGGGGGCGGGGTGTCAACCCGCCACCGCGGGATATTACGCACCTCATGCCCGTTCGTGATCTCATAATCGAGGGCGCCCGCCAGAACAACCTCAAAAACGTCAGCCTGACGCTTCCGCAGAACCGCGTGATCGTTGTCACCGGCCTGAGCGGATCCGGCAAATCCTCGCTTGCCTTCGACACCGTCTTCGCCGAGGGTCAGTGGCGGTTCATCGAATCGCTCTCAACCTACGCCCGCCTGTTTATCGAAAAGATCGACCGGCCCGACGTGGATTCCATCCGCAACATTCGCCCGGCCATCGCGCTGGAGCAGCGAAACAGCGTGAAAGGCTCGCGCTCCACCGTGGGCACTGCGACGGAACTTTACGACTATTTCCGCATCCTGTTTGCGGCGATAGCAACAGCCGCGTGTCCGGGCTGCGGACGCGAGCTTCGCCGCTGGTCGCCGTCGAACGCTGCGGCGCATCTGCTTGCAACCGCGTCCGGCGGGCGGGCATACGTCATGTTCGAGACCGCCGCGGACAGAATCGAGCCGCTTCGGCGTCAGGGATTCATGCGGTTCAGGCAGAACGGCGCGGAAGTTGACGTTCAGGCGCCGGGCCCCATGCCAGGCCAAATGTTCGTGGTGGTAGACCGTCTTGTGATCGATGAGGAGAACGCGGCGCGTCTTGCTGAATCGCTCGAAGCCGCATGGAGGCAGGGCGCGGAATCGGCGGCTGTGGAGATGGTCGGCGGCGGGACCGTCCGGTTTGCGTCGCGGCTGCACTGCGCCGCCTGCGACATGTCGCTTCCGGAGCCGCAGCCCCTGCTGTTTTCGTTCAATCACCCGCTTGGCGCATGTCCGGAGTGCAAGGGTTTCGGCAATATTCTCGATTACGATCCGGCGCGCGTAATTCCGGACACATCCATCGCGCTTGCAGGCGGCGCGGTCGAGCCGTGGATAGGTCCGGCCGTCAGGAAATGGTACAAGGAATTTTTAAGCGAGGCGGCGGCTGCGGGAATAGACATAGCCATTCCTTTCAGGGATCTTCCGGAGGAGCACAAAAAGCTGGTTCTAAACGGCGGGCCGGGCTTCTACGGCGTTCGCGACTATTTCGAGGAGATGGAGGCGAAACGTTACAAGCTTCATGTGCGCGTCATGCTCAGCCGCTATCGCACCGGATTTCAATGCACAGCCTGCGGCGGCGCGCGTCTGCAGCCAGAAGCTCTTTCATACAAAATCGGCGGATGTTCCATTGCCGACCTTTCCCAAATGCCGCTTTCGCGCGTGGATGAATGGATTTCATCGCTGCCGCTTACCGATCACGAGCGCGCGCTGTCGGTTGAGGCGATGCGCCTTATCACCGAAAAGCTCCGGTTTTTGCGGCGAGTAGGACTGGATTACCTCACTATGTCAAGGGCGTCCAAGACGCTTTCGGGCGGCGAGTATCAGCGCATTAATCTTTCGAACCAGCTTTCTTCCCGCCTGACCGGAACGCTTTATGTGCTGGACGAGCCGACCGTGGGGCTTCACGCCCGCGACACGGACCGCGTTACCGCCATCATGGGCGAGCTTTCCCGCACCGGAAACACGGTTCTGGTTGTGGAGCACGACCGTTCCGTTATGAGGGCGGCGGACTGGATTGTTGAAATGGGGCCGGGCGGCGGACACAAGGGCGGCGAGGTTCTTTTCAACGGCCCGGCGGCGGATTTCGCCGTCACCGATACGCTCACGGCGCGTTACCTGACCGAACGCGAAACAATTCCTCCTCCGCCGGTCAGGCGCGAGCCGGGCAAAAAGCCATGGTTCTCGCTTTCGGGCTGCGCCGGAAATAACCTGAGATGCGTCGATCTGAAGATTCCGCTCGGCACTTTCACATGCGTCACCGGCGTTTCGGGTTCCGGAAAGTCAACGCTTATCGCCGACACGCTCTATCCGGCGGTGGCCCGCGCGCTCGGCAGGGGCGGAGCGGATGTCGAACAGCCCGAACCGTTTTCGGGCATGAGCGGCGTGGAGCGGCTGAAGGGCATACGCCTGATCGACCAAAGCCCGATCGGCAGAAGCCCACGCTCGAATCCCGCCACTTATTTGAAAATATTCGATCCGATAAGGCGCGTCTTCGCCGATCAGCCGTCCGCCAAACGGATGGGGTTTTCCGCCGGGCATTTCTCCTTCAACGTGGCGGGCGGGCGGTGCGAGGCCTGCGCCGGCGAGGGATTTCAGAAACTCGAAATGTACTTCTTCGAAGACCTCTATGTGGCATGCGACGAATGCAAGGGGCGGCGCTACAAGCCGGAGGTTCTCTGCGTCACGTACCTTGGGAAGGACATTCATCAGGTGCTCGACATGACGATAGACGAGGCGGCGGCGCATTTTTCGGGCGCGCCGTCCGTGGCCAGGAAACTCCTGCCGCTTTCGGAGATGGGGCTTGGGTATCTGAAACTGGGCCAGCCCGCGCCCACGCTTTCGGGCGGCGAGGCCCAGCGCCTGAAGATCTGCGCCGAGATAGGCGCGGCGGCGCAGGATGTGCTCTACATTCTGGATGAACCTACAACCGGGCTGCATTTCCACGACATCCGCAAGTTTCTGTTGGTGGTGAACCGTCTGGTGGACGCAGGAAACACGGTGGTTGTAGTTGAACACAACACCGACGTTATCAGGTGCGCCGACTGGATTATCGACCTTGGCCCCGAGGGCGGAGACGGCGGCGGCAGGATCGTGGCCGAAGGCCCGCCGGAGGATGTGGCATCCGTCGCGGCGTCGCACACCGGCAGGGCGATAGCGGCGGAGATGTGAGGCAGGCATCACAATTGCAACATTATTGCAAATAATGCCGCATTATCAAGGCGTTGCATCTATTATTCCACGATTGACAATCAACGGCGGTTCCTGTTAAGTTCCCGCAAGGGGCGTTGCCGCTCAGCTTCACAATATCACCAGCAAAACAAGGTCTTTGCCCGTGAGGGGGCATATATTGCATAGCAGGAGGGGAACATCATGAAATTGAAGCGAAGCGCTCTGTTTTTGAAGTTGCTGGTTTTGTCGTTTGTTTTAGCGGCGCCGGGTTGCGGCACGTCCGATCGCGGAGGGGGGGTAGCTTCCGGCCCGAAAAAAGCTCAACCTGAAGCGGGTATGAACCATGTCCCGAAGGTTGAATCGGCTCCGGCCGGTTTCGAGCGGTTTGCGCTTCTCGCCAACGGCAATCTTGAGATCGGCGGCGAATTCGTTACGGACGGCCCGCTTTCAGACGTTCACTCAAACAGTTCCGTCAGCCTGAAAAGCTCCAAGGCGCGTTTCACGGGCAACATAACCGCCGGATCGAGCATTACTGCGGGATCAGGCATTCAGGCGGGCAATTACCGGGCTTTGGTGGCCGCCGGTAACTCCGTTGTAAACAACGGCGAAAACGTTGCGGTGGCAAGGGCCGCAGTCGATGAAGTTCTGGCGGGCAACGAGCTGTACAACGCAATCGTTTTTCTCGCGGACGGCAACATCAAGGTTATTACGAACGGCGTCACGGTAATCACCGCTCCGTCACAGATGGA